>JGI24143J45723_1000031_pt1 | contig 66947 bp, 55 predicted proteins | sample BarGraIncu00432A_FD_45723 | JGI IMG/M metagenome (IMG submission 45723) | reverse complement strand
GGCAGTGTAGCCACGGGCTTCAAAGGTTGCTCGCAAGCCTCCGGATGGAAATGATGAAGCATCCGGTTCGCCCTTCACCAGCTCTTTTCCCGAAAATTCCATAATAACCTTGCCATCTTCGGTGGGGTTGATAAAGGCATCATGCTTTTCGGCAGTGACACCGGTCATCGGCTGGAACCAATGGGTAAAATGGGTGGCACCCAATTCCAGAGCCCAATCTTTCATAGCATTGGCGACAACTTCAGCGACATTTTTTTCCAGTGGTAGATCTTCTTTCATTGTTTTAAGAAGAGAAGCATAAATATGCTTTGGCAGACGCTTTCGCATGACACCTGAATTAAAAACTTTAGATCCAAAAATATCGGCTATATTTTCATGTGTAATATCTGGCACGTGAGTGTCCTCCTATATATTTATATTTTATTGAACAATTTAATCTCCATGTATTATAACATAAACAGCCCGGGTAAAAAACCGGTAAAGACAAAAAAAGATGCTAACAGAAGCGTACATGAACACTTCTGTTAGCATCTTTGCTAATTTGCATAGTAGATTAACTACTCTCTTTAAGTTGTTTTCATTATAAACTTTAGTAAGTAGCTTGTAAAGATAGTTTTTAATAATTTTTGTGTAAAGGTTCTCAAATTACTAAAAGAGAAGGGAATGATTTACAAAAATGAAACCCTATTATATAATAATTGTAAATAATAATAGTAAAACTAAAAAGTACAGTTGGAAAGGGAGAAAAAATGAGCGATAATATAAAAATTGATGAAGAAAAACATATCAGAGTTCTGGATGCCTTATTGGGGGATGCGGATTTAATGATGGCGTTAAATGCCGCGGAAAATTTTGAGGCCGGCTATTTATTGGTGGCAGAAAAAGTACCAGGGTTAACCCTGGAGGAATTTACCGGATCGATGGAATTATTAAGACAGGTGATGATGGCTCAGATGGATAAAACACCGGTACAATAGGTTCTGTAAATAATGTAAACAATATCATCGGGATTTTCAAAAATATGTGCAACAATTTGGACGCCTTTATGTTATAATATTCTGGGAAAAAATGATCCCATAAATTTTGAAAAAAAGATTGATTTCTTGGTATTTGATTAAAAAAGCACTAGGCTTAACGGTACTTTTTAATCTGATGTATATAGGGAAGGAATGAGAATAAATGTCGATTTCTGTATTAGTTGGCGCCCAATGGGGCGATGAGGGTAAAGGGAAAATGGTGGATTATTTCGCCAAACAGTCGGATCTAATCGTTCGATTTCAAGGGGGAGATAATGCGGGACATACTGTCATTAATGACTACGGCGTTTTTAAGTTTCATTTAATACCATGTGGTATTTTTAATAAAGACTGCCAATGTTTGATTGGAACAGGAGTTGTTGTGAATCCAGATGTTTTACTCGAAGAAATGCAACAACTAACCGAAGCCAATATCAGTTTGGCAGGATTGAAAGTATCGGCTAAAGCTCATATCCTCATGCCTTATCATCAAAAACTGGATGAATTAATGGAAGTCAGTGGCGGTATTGGAACCACAAAGCGCGGCATTGGACAGGCATACGCCTACAAGGCAATGCGAAAAAGTTTGCGTTTTGAAGATTTGTTGAATCTGGAAAATGCCAAGAAAAAGCTGGCAGATATTATTCTGTTTGTGAACAAACAAATGAGTTCTTATGGTATTGAACCCTACACGGTTGCAGAACTTTTTGCGAAATGTGAAGCTTGGGCCAACAAAATCGGTCCCATGATTGTCAATCCGACCAGTTTTCTTCATGAGCGGATTGAAGCGGATAAGAACATTTTATTTGAAGGCCAGTTAGGGGCTATGAAAGATATCGATCTGGGAATATTCCCTTATGTCACCTCATCCAATCCGGTTGCCGCCTATGCGGCCGTGAGCGGCGGTTTCCCGGCAAAGAAAATAGACAAGGTCATTGGTGTGGCCAAAGCCTTTTCCAGTGCCGTCGGCGCCGGGCCATTTCCAACTGAAGAGTTTGGCGGAACTATTGATATGCTTCGGGGCACCGGAGAAAAACCAGATGATGAATTTGGAGCCAGGACAGGCCGTTCCCGTCGTCTGGGCTGGTTTGATATTCCCGTGTTAAAATACACCCATGCCATTAACGGATTTGATGAATTGGCTTTATGCAAAATAGATAAGCTGGATGATCTGCCGGTCATAAAGCTCTGTGTTGATTATAAATTAGATGGAAAAATCATTAAAGAATTTCCAAACACCGAGGATCTGGAACGGGTTGAACCGATTTATATCACCCTTCAAGGATGGCTGAGTGATACTTCAAAAATTCGTCGCATCGAAGATTTACCGGAAAACGCCAAAAAATATATAAAAACAATCGAAGACTTGGTTGGAACGACCATTGCCTATGTTGGCGTTGGACCGAACCGAGAGGATTTAGCAATTCGATAAATGTGCTAATACAAAATACCTGGTTGCTTGCAATCAGGTATTTTTTGAAAATACAAAAAAACGGAGGTAAGATATGTCTTATTATAAAAGAGATAAGCGCGCCTGGCTGGTTTTATCAGACGGCAGCGTTTTTGAAGGCTATAATTTTGGGTGCGAAGGCACCACCATTGGAGAAATCGTCTTTACAACAGGAATGACAGGCTATCAGGAAGTGCTAACGGATCCATCTTACTATGGACAAATTGTGCTTCAAACCTACCCTCTGATTGGAAATTATGGAATAAACAGCGATGATATGGAATCTGAAAAAAGTTGGGTCAACGGTTACATCACGAAGGAATGGTGTGAAGAACCGTCAAACTTCAGAAATGCCAAAAACATTAATGAATTTATGATCGAGCAGGATAAAATTGGTATTTGGGATGTGGATACTCGAGCCATCACCCGGGTCATCCGTGAACACGGGACCATGAATGGTGCCATTACCACCGAAGCGTTTGAAAACAACAAAGAAGAACTGTTAGAAAAAATACGTGCATTTAAAGTGGTGGATCCCGTCCAGGCAGTTACCCGAAAGAACAAGGGCTGGTATTACAGTCAGGTTAACCGCGCAAATCATGTGGCGTTAATCGATTATGGCTATAAACATAATATCCGGCGGGTGCTGCTGCGGTTGGGATGCAATGTGACAGTCATGCCCGCCAACACCACCATTGAAGAAATCCGGACCCTTAATCCAGATGGAATTATGCTGTCAAACGGGCCGGGAGATCCGGCGGAAAATGTTGAAATCATTGAAAATCTGAAAGATTTTATCAAATACGGAAAACCCATTTTTGGCATTTGCCTGGGACATCAACTGATGGCCCTGGCTTTGGGGGGCGAAACCTTTAAACTAAAATATGGACACCGAGGCATGAATCAGCCGGTTAAGGATGTCACCCGGGATCGGGTATTTATTACCAGTCAAAATCATGGTTTTGCAGTGGTATCGGAAAGTATTCCCGAAGAAGTGGGAAAGGTTACCCATTTTAATTTGAATGATGGCACTTGTGAAGGCATTGAGTACAAAGAGATTCATGCCTTCACCGTCCAATTCCATCCGGAAGCCAGTGCGGGACCAAACGATACCGGCTATTTATTTGAAAAATTTACCAATCTCATGGAAAGGGGGCAACAGGGATGCCTTTAAGAAGCGATGTAAAACGTGTGCTCGTTATCGGGTCGGGGCCAATTATTATTGGCCAGGCGGCGGAATTTGATTATGCCGGAACGCAGGCCTGTAAGGCGCTGAAAAAACTGGGACTGGAAGTCATTCTGATTAATTCAAATCCGGCCACCATTATGACTGATAAAATTATGGCGGATAAGGTCTATATTGAGCCGCTAACCCTGGCAGTCATCAGACGGATTATTCTAATGGAAAAACCCGATAGTATTCTTTCCACCATCGGCGGACAAACCGGTTTAACCCTATCGATGCAGTTGGCCAAAGAAGGATTTTTAGAGGCCCATGACGTTAAGCTTTTGGGCGCCAATCTGGAAACCATTGAAAAAGCGGAAGATCGTCAGGCCTTTAAAGATATGATGCAGGAAATCGGGGAACCCTGTATTCCGTCAGAAGTGGTGACAACCGTTGAAGCAGCTGTCGCCTTTGCATTAAACATGGGTTATCCGGTGATTGTCAGACCGGCCTTTACGTTGGGAGGTACCGGCGGAGGGATTGTCAACAACCAGAAAGAGCTGGAAGAAGTAGCAACTAATGGATTGAGACTGTCCCCAATTACCCAGATTTTGGTTGAAAAGGGCATTGCCGGATGGAAAGAAATCGAGTTTGAAGTCATGCGGGATGCCAAAGGGAACGTCATCACCGTCTGCAGTATGGAAAACCTCGACCCGGTGGGCATTCATACCGGGGATTCCATCGTGGTCGCCCCCTGCCAAACCTTAAGTGATAAAGAATTCCAAATGCTGCGGACTTCAGCCCTGAAAATCATTTCCGCCTTAAAGGTTGAGGGTGGTTGCAATTGTCAGTTTGCACTGAATCCGCAAAACTTTAATTATGCGGTTATCGAGGTTAATCCACGGGTTTCCCGTTCATCGGCATTGGCCTCAAAAGCAACCGGATATCCCATTGCCAAGGTTGCCAGCCAGATTGCCGTCGGGTTTTCCCTTGATGAAATCATCAACGAGGTAACCGGAACCACGACGGCCTGTTTTGAACCGGCCCTCGATTATATTGTGGTGAAATTTCCGCGCTGGCCGTTTGATAAATTTGTCTATGCCAAACGGACCCTCGGCACCCAAATGAAAGCCACCGGAGAAATCATGGCGATTGGATCAAGCTTTGAACATGCCATGATGAAAGCCATCCGCTCCATTGAATTGGGCTTTGAAACGCTTTCGATTGATAAATTGGTACATTCCACAGATGCTGAAATTATGGCAATGCTTAGTGATTCAGATGATGAGCGCTGCTTTGTCGTCTATGAAGCCATAAAAAGAGGGGTATCCCTGGATACGATCTTTAACATTACCAAAATAGATAAATGGTTTTTGGACAAGCTTCGTCATTTAGCCATCATGGAAAAAGACTTGGCAACCCGGGGATTAACAGAAGAGCGTGTGTGCGTGGCCCGGGAAATCGGATTTCTGGATAAAACCATTGAAGAATTATCAGGAGAAAAGATTCAGGAAGAAACAAAAACCTATGCTTCCTATAAAATGGTAGATACCTGTGCCGGAGAATTTGCCGCCCAGACACCTTATTTTTATTCCACCAGGGATAAAGAAAATGAAGCTGCGCTGTTTATTGAAGCTCATCCCTCAGGTAAAGAAAGAATTCTGGTGCTGGGGTCCGGTCCGATCCGTATCGGCCAGGGAATTGAGTTCGACTATTGTTCCGTGCATTGTTCATGGGCATTAAGGGAAATGGGCTATGAATCGATTTTAATCAACAACAACCCGGAAACCGTGTCCACCGATTATGACACCTCCGATCGGCTTTATTTTGAACCATTGACCCAGGAAGATGTTCGCTCCGTTGTTGAAACAGAAAAACCCGTCGGCGCCATCGTTCAGTTTGGTGGACAAACCGCCATCAAACTGACCCGATATCTGGAAAAAATGGGTGTGCCGGTATTGGGAACATCGCCGGCGAATGTTGATGCAGCGGAAGACCGGGAAGTTTTCGATCAGCTCCTTGAAAAATGTCAGATTCCCAGACCTCAAGGTGAAACCGTGTTTACCACCGAGGACGGCGTGGAAGTCGCCAATCGATTGGGATTCCCGGTACTGTTGCGTCCATCCTATGTATTAGGCGGTCAGAATATGATTATTGCCTATGAAGAAGAGGATGTCGTCGAATACATGAACATCATCACGACACACGAGCTGGAAAATCCCGTCTTGATTGATAAATATCTGATGGGAAAAGAAGTGGAAGTGGATGCCATCAGCGATGGCGAAAACTACCTGATCCCGGGGATTATGGAACATATTGAAAGAGCCGGGGTGCATTCAGGCGATTCTATTTCTGTTTATCCCCCCCAGACTTTGGATGAAGAGACGAAACAAACTATTGTCGATTATACCGGGCGTCTGGTAAAGGCCCTCAATATTATCGGTATGGTCAATATTCAATATGTTATTTACAAAGGCAAAGTTTACGTGATTGAGGTCAACCCCCGTTCTTCGCGTACGGTTCCCTATATTTCAAAAGTGACGGATATTCCGATGGTGAACCTGGCTACTAAAATGATGCTGGGAGAAAAACTGCTTGATTTAGGCTACACACCGGGGCTGTATCCCGAAGGGGATTATGTTGCCGTAAAAGTACCAGTATTCAGTTTTGCCAAGCTACAGGATGTGGATACCCAATTGGGACCGGAAATGAAATCCACCGGAGAGGTTCTGGGGGTGGCAAAAACATTTGCGGATGCTCTCTACAAAGGTTTGGTTGCATCAGGGAGCAAAATGGAACGCTCCGGGGGAGTGATCCTGACGGTTAAAGACCGGGATAAGGAACCAATCATTGAGATTGGCCGTCAATTCTACGAAATGGGCTTTACTATTTATGGGACGGTGGGAACCGCGCTTATTCTCAACGAGAACAATATTCCAACCAAGGTGGTCCGCCGAATGTCGGAAAGCGAACCGAATATCGGCACCCTGTTGGAAAGTGGAAAAATCAATTACGTGATTTCCACATCAACCAAAGGGCGCATGCCGCAAAACGACAGTGTCCGGATGCGTCGAAAATCCGTGGAAAGCTCCATCAGTTTGCTGACTTCGCTGGATACGGCCCAGGCTTTGCTGGACTGCTTAAAATCCAATCGAACCATGGAGAAAATAGATTTAGTGAATATTAAAGATATCCGTTAGGAATTTAAATTAAACTTGTAGGGGCGATCCATAATCGCAATACCCGTCCCTACAGTATAATACATTACGCAATTTGCAGTACAGTAAACATAAATTTGAAAACTATATCAATATTTAACCTTTTTTATCAAAAGAACTTATTCAATTACATTGAATAAGTTCTTTTGATTTGATAGAATAAAAATAATAGTTTTAAACCAAACCCATTGAAAGAAAATAGGAGCAAAGAGACAGAAGAGACAGAAGAGACAGAAGAGACAAAAGAGACAGAAGGGACAGGAGATGAAATCAAAATTCAGCATCACGAAAATCAGTATTATTTCTATTCTCGTTGTTGCCCTATTTTTTGGAGCGAGTTACTACTACACAGCCCTTATCAACAGAGAATTAAAAGAAGAAACGCTTTTGTACCTTTCAGAAGTCAGCAATCAGGGAGTGAAACTGGTTGAAGAAAAGGTCAATAATCAAATAAAGAATTTAGAAACGACGGCAAGAATGATTCAGGCCAGTGGAAATTTTGATCAGGCTCAAATGGTCAATCTGATCAAACTTCAGGCCGGAAAAAGCGATTATAAACGCATGGCGATTGCCCTTCCCAACGGAGAGGTGATTACAACAGACGGAATGGAACGCAATATCAGCGGACGTGTCTATTTTCAGGAAGCACTTGCTGGGAAATCAGTGGTTTCTGAAACCATTACAGACTATATCGACGGGAAAAAGATCAATGCCTATTGCACGCCGATATTTAATGGAAACGATGTGGTGGCGGTTCTTGTTGCAACCGTAGAGACCCAGAGTTTTAAAGAATTTCTTGGCGTGAACACCTTTAACAATCAAGGGTATTCTTTTATCGTAAAAGCAAACGGCGATGAAGTGGTCGGATCCCTTCATCCCAACAGTGTCGGAGATTTTGACAATATGTTTGATGTTTTAGGGCAGGCTGAGTTTAGCGAAGGGGATAGCCTGGAAACCCTGAAAGAAAAGATGGGAAAAGAAGAAAGCGGAAGTTACATTAGTAGTTATAACAGCCTGGAGCGGTATACCGTATATGAACCGCTGGCTATCAATGATTGGTATATGATGACCGTTGTGCCCACTCAGGTTGTTAATGTCCAAACGATGGAAATTCTTAAATCTTCGTTTTTGTTGATTAGTATCGCTTTGATTGTGATCAGTCTATTGTTTTTTATCATTTTAATTTTTCAGAACCGATCAAAAAAGAAATTGGAAAAAATTGCTTTTGAAGACGAAGTAACCGGGGGAAACAACTGGCAGAAATTTAAATTGGAAGCGACGGAAATACTGGGGAAAAATGACCAGCGAAGCTATGCTTTGCTGACCTTTGACATTGATCAGTTTCGGTTTATCAATGAAGCCTACGGTCTTGATCATGGCAACAAACTCCTTAAACTGATTATGGATATCTTGAAAGCCAATATGGGTAAAGGTGAAACCTGCGCCCGGGTGTCGGCGGACCATTTTGCGATATTTTGCGGTGGGCCAAGCCAGGGGAAAATCACCCAGCGCATCAAAAATTTCAGCCGTATTTTAAACACAGAAAAAGAAGTGTTGGAGATCAAAGAAAAAATAGTTTGTCATTTTGGAATTTACATGATTGAAAATGAAACAAAAGATTTGGAAAAAATCAGAGAAAAGGCGAATATGGCCAGAATTGCCGCAAAAAGATCGGAAAACAACATTTGGTTTTTTTATTCTGATGCCTTTCGAAAAAAAATTGAGGATGCAAAAGAAATCATTGACGGCATGGACGATGCCCTGGAAAACAAAGAATTTGAAATGTATCTTCAGCCGAAGTACAATCTGCATGAAAATAAATTCTGTGGTTGCGAAGCGTTGGTTCGCTGGAATCATCCCCAAAAGGGATTGCGAAGTCCGGGCGATTTTATTCCGATTTTCGAACAAACCGGGTTCATCAGAAAACTGGATATGTTCATGATCGAAGAGGGCTGCAAGGTACTCCAACACTGGGAAAATAAAAGCTATCCGGAGATAAGTGTTTCCGTGAATATTTCCAGAAAGAACCTGTATCAATCTGATTTCAACCAAAAAGTGTTGAAAATTACGGATGACTATCAAATAAAAAAACACTGCCTGGAGATGGAAATAACCGAATCTGTTATTTTTGAAGACCTTGATCGGATGATTGAAGTCGGTAAAAACTTCCGGGATGATGGTTTTAAAATATCCATGGATGACTTTGGCTCAGGGTACTCATCCATCAATCTGTTGGAAACCCTTCCATTAGATACCATCAAGATTGATCAGGGCTTTTTTAAAGACAATCTTAAAAATGAACGGACGCAAATTGTTGTAAAAGCCATGATTGATTTAATAAAAGAACTGGGTATGACCGTTGTTGCTGAAGGAATTGAGACAGAAGAAGAGGTTGATATTTTAAGAAAACTGAATTGCGATATCATTCAAGGCTATTATTATGGAAAACCCATGATGGTTGCTGATTTTGAAGAAACGGTTTTTAAGAAATAAGCGGACCTGAATTTGCTAATATGATAATAATAGGTGCTTAAGTGACGAGGAGAAGAGGGGAAAATGGAAACAAAAAATATTCGTATTGGTGATGTTCTAAAAAATGCCGGGTTTATCAGAGAAGAACAACTTCAGGAGGCGCTGGCTTATCAGAAAATTGATAAAAGCAAACGCCTGGGAGCGATTCTGGTTGATTATGGCTATGTGACAGAAGCCCAGCTGCTCCAGGCTTTGTCCCAACGCCTCAATGTTGAGGTGCGGGATCTTAACGAAACTGTGATCAATCTGGATGCGGCCGGAAAAATCCCCCAGAATATGGCCGTTAAGTATACGCTTATTCCCATTAGCGAGGAAAACAATCGGCTACTGGTGGCGATGAATGATCCTCTGGATTTTTATGCCATTGAAGATGTGCGCCTGATTACCAACATGCCCATTGATGTGGTCCTGGCCACAAAGGAAGTGATCCTTGTGACCATCCACAATGCCTACACCGAAATTGAAGCCAAAAAGGCGGCGACAGTGGCGAATGAAACGGTGGGCGGTACCAGTATTTCTTTTGTGGAAGAAATTACCACTAATGAAAAGGATGCGCCCATTGTCAATCTGGTCAATTCCGTTTTGTTAAAAGGGTACAGTGCCGGAGCCAGCGATATCCATATTGAACCCTTTGAGAATGAAACCATCATCCGCATGCGTATCGACGGTTTGATTGTGGAGTATCTGACGCTGGAACCAAACCTTCATCAATCGCTGATTGCCCGCATTAAAATACTGTCGAATCTGGATATCGCGGAACGACGTTCCCCCCAGGACGGCCACTTCCGGGTGCGCATCGACAAGGTCGACATGAACATCCGAACCTCCAGCATTCCCACGGTTTATGGGGAAAAAATGGTGCTTCGCTTTTTAAACATGAACACCGCTCTGGATCATGCCGAACAGTTTGGAATGAACCCTGAAGATTACGAAAAAATGCTTCAGGTGCTCAAAAGCCCCCATGGGGTGATCTACATTACCGGCCCCACCGGCAGCGGAAAAACAACCACGCTCTACATGATCCTGGAAATGTTGAGCAAAAAAGCCGTTAATATTGCCACCATCGAAGATCCAGTGGAGAAAAATCTGGCAAACATCAACCAGACTCAGGTGAACATTTTAGCCGGGCTGACCTTTGAGTCCGGGCTGCGTTCCATTCTAAGGCAGGACCCGGATATTATCATGGTCGGTGAAACCCGCGATAATGAAACGGCTTCCATTGCGGTCCGCTCAGCCATCACCGGACATCTGGTATTGTCCACCATTCATACCAACGACGCGGTTTCAACCATTGCGCGTCTGGAGGATATGGGCGTGGAGCCCTATATGGTCGCCAACTCCCTAACCGGGGTGGTGGCTCAGCGGCTGGTCAAAAAGATCTGCAACAATTGCCGCGAAGCCTATGAGGCTTCGATTATTGACAGAGAACTTTTAAATGACGAGTCCGTGACTACACTATATAAAGGAAAAGGCTGTCATCTCTGCAACCACACCGGCTATAAAGGACGAATCGCCATTCATGAAATACTGGCCGTCGATAAAACCATCCGAACCATGATTTCCAGAAAAGAACCCACGGAAAATATCTATGACTATGTGGAACAAAAGCAGAAGCTGATTCCCCTTAGAAAAAGCGTGGAGAATCTCACGAAAAGCGGCGTGACCACCATGGAAGAATTTCTGAAATTATCATATTACGTGGAATAGGGGAGAAAAAATGAAGATAAGCTTTTTAGACCTGGTGAACTACGGCCGCAGAAACGATTGCTCTGACATCCATTTGTCCAGAGAGCTCTCCCCGGTGTTTCGTAAAAACGGACAATTGTATCAAAGCGATTTTGAGCACAATCCTGAGATGATTGAAGACCTGATTTTTTCCATCCTCGATCCGGAAAAACTCAAACTCCTCCAGTCAGGGGATGATCTGGATTTCTGCCACGTGACCCCGGAGGGCCTCAGACAGCGTGTTAATATTTATAAACAACAGGGAAGCTACGCAGCAGCCGTTCGTCTGCTAAATGATACCATCCCGAGCTTTGAAGATCTCAAGCTGCCCCCGATTATGAGAAAGCTGGCCAATGAGCCAAGAGGTCTGATTCTGATTACCGGCCCCACCGGCAGCGGGAAATCTACCACCCTGGCGGCGATGATCGATTATATCAATACCAACAGGGCCCTGCATATTCTGACGGTTGAGAACCCGGTGGAATACAAGCATGAACACAAAAAAAGTATCGTCCATCAGCGCGAGGTCGGGACGGATGTGCCCTCCTTTGCCGCCGCTCTCCGGTCTTCCCTGCGAGAAGACCCCGACGTTATTCTGGTGGGCGAAATGCGGGATTTTGAAACCATTTCGGCCGCCGTTACCGCTGCTGAAACTGGGCATCTTGTTTTATCCACCCTGCATACCATAGGGGCGGCCAATACCATCGACCGTATCATTGACGTGTTTCCCCCCTACAGCCAGCAGCAGATCAGAACCCAGCTTTCCAGCATTTTAAAGGGCGTCGTCACTCAGCAGCTGGTGCCCCTGGCAAATGGCCAGGGCCGAATGGCGGCCCTGGAGGTGCTGATTGGAACGGACGCGGTTTTAAATCTGATTCGGGACAGCAAAACCCATCAGCTGGCATCGGTGATGCAAACCGGCGGGCGGGACGGAATGAGAACCCTGAATGCGGATCTGGCCAGGCTTGTGAAAGAGCAGCAGATTACTTACGACATCGGTTTGGAGTGGGCCAGCGACAAGCAGGAGTTCAACCAGTATTTCGGGAAATGATCAGGGGTTGTTGACAACCACCGTACCGACCAATTGTTAATCTGTTGTATGCTTGCAATTCGAACATGATATAACAATTGTCGGTACTACGTTTGTAGAGGCGATCCATGATCGCCCGCAGGCATCATCCGCCTCAGGCAAATTAATTAAATCATCATCTCTTTACAAAAAGATTGAAAAAAAGAAAAATCATCGGATATCAGCGAAATATTATTGAAATATTAACTTGACTTTAGAATAAATCTAACATAAAACAAATTACAAATGCTTTACAATTTCATAACATGAGGCATAACAAGTGAAAGCTTGCGACGCAAAGCTACAGGGTCTAAGTTTGGTGGAGGACATCAGGATAGGATAGCCAGCTGCCACACAAGGTGTGGCTTTTTTTGTATAAAAAAATGGAATATAATGTCATCTTACAGAATTGCATGGATGATGAAAATAAAATTTGAGATAGGAGAGGGGGTTTGTGGAGTGGGTGAAAGAGAGAACAAAAGGAAGCAGGGATTTACTTATTGTGGTCCTGGTTATTTTGGCGATACTATCTGCTTTTACTATTCCCACCATGCTGGGATTTGTCGCAGATGCCAGAGGAAAAGCATATCTTGCTGAAGCAAGAGAAGTTTATGTGGCAGCACAGGCGATAGCAACGGAGTATATTGCGACAACCGATATCATGGATGGCAATATAGCGACTGGTCAAACTGCAGCTCACGGCAATCAGTCTTGGGGAACTGGGTTGGCGGTGAGTGTTAGCTCTTACGAAGTGAAATATCGTCAGGACCATGCAAGCTCAAACCCGTCGAAGTCACCTCAGCTTCAGGCAAGCTATCAAATGTATCGATATATCAGCAACGATTTGCTTCCGATGAAAAATATTAAATAAATGACGTCAAATCGGATAATAAATTGTCGAAATTTTATTGGGTATTATTGAAATATTAACTTGACTTTAAAATGAATATAACATAAAGTGAGTTATAAATAGTTTGCAATTTCATAATATGAGGCATAACAAGTGAAAGCTTGCGACGCAAAGCTAACAGGGTCTAAGTTTGGTGGATGACATCAGTATAAGGTAGCCAGCTGCCACACAAGGTGTGGCTTTTTTTGACCCAAAAAATCAAACGATTTTAAATAAAAAATAAACCAGACATAGAACAAATCGGGTGTCAAAAAAAGAATAATAAGACAAACAAAGGGTCCGGCGAACAGATTTGAGCTTATGAATCGCCTCATGGCGCAGGTGATACTATAGATTTTTAAATTTTAATAATATAAAGGAGAAGGTAGATGGAATTCATTAACAGAATGCGGAAAAACAAAAAAGGGTTTACTCTGGTTGAAATTATTGTGGTACTGGTTATCCTGGCGATTTTAGCGGCGTTTACGATACCGACGATGCTGGGATTTGTAAGTGATGCAAAAGGAAAGGCTTTAATTTCAGAAGCACGTGAAGTTTATGTGGCAGCACAGGCAACGGCTACCGAGTATAATGGGAAAACAACCCTTACAGGAGATAATTTAGGCTCAGCTGCGTTACTAGCTACTTCACCAGTAGATGTTAGTAAACAAATGTCTGCATATTTAAGTAAAGATATTTCCCCTTCTAAAACAGCGAAGCCAAGTGATGGCACTGCATTTTGGACGGTTACACTGGATACAACGAATACATCAAAAGTAACAAAAATTACATATGATAAAAATGGTTATACAGTTACAATAGATAAGACTGGCTCAAATGACGGTACAACTGTAGTTAAAAATACGTAAATTGCAAACTATGTAATTAAAAATTAATTCACCCTATGCGCCATAGGGTATCATCTCCCTATCCATGGCGCAGATCCGCCATGGGGTCTGCGCCGGTAGGGAGATTTTTAGCTTGCTGGTCTGGCAAAACCATGGATGTGCGATTCCATTTTTGTTTTTTTCGGCTTCTATATTGATCAAATGATCACGGGGGAGGTGTCGTATGAATCCAATCAAAAATTTTCAGTATGCCCCCAGAGATAATCAGCCGGCAGGTTTCAGCCGGGGCTTCGCTCTGGCCGTGGTGTCCCTGCTCCTGGTGGTGGCATTGGTGGTGGGAGGCCTTGTTTTTACTTCTCACAACAGCACGTATGCAGCCAATGCCCGACTGGTGTATCTGGCAGCGACGACGAAAGCCGTTGAATTTGAAGCCTCGGGCCATTATCGTGTTCCGGTTCAGGCGGATCTGGTTTCGCTTATCGGAGAAGAAGTGAATGCTGGTGCTGTCATTCAGGTAGTGGATGAAAATAATGATGTCACCATTGATTACATCATTTACAGCAAAAGCGGATTAACGACAAAATATTCACCCGGAAAAACAGTTGCCGTAAAAATATCAAAGTAAATTGTTTCGTGCGAAACTGAGCGCAAAGCGCACGCTGCTTTAGAAACGACCTAATTTGGATCTGTATGAAAGGAACTAATTTTTTATGATCGAACCAGTTGCAGTTGCACTCATTAATTTTATTCTCTATGTCTATGTTTTTGTGTTTGGGGCGGTCATCGGCAGCTTTCTCAATGTGATCATTTATCGGGTACCCAAAGAGATTTCCATCGCTAAAAGCCGTTCCTTCTGCCCTAAATGCGGAGCCCAGATCAAAGGCTACCACAACATCCCGGTTTTCAGTTATCTTTGGCTGCGAGGGAAATGTGCGGATTGCGGGGAAAAGATTTCTCCACAATACCCTCTGATTGAGCTCTTTACCGGAGCTTTAGCCGTTCTGGTACTCTGGATTTTCGGCTTTTCCTTTCAATGGATTGTGGCCTTTTTAGTCGGGACGATTCTGATCTGCATTGCCATGATCGACTTCGACACTATGACTATTCCCAACGGTCTGGTCATGGCCCTGATGGTGCCGGCGCTGCTGTCCTTTTTCTGCTTTCCCCAGGTGGAACTCCTGTCCAGAGTCATTGGCATGGTGGTTGTCAGCCTTCCCATGCTTGTCTTGACCTTCTTTATCAGAGATGCCTTCGGCGGCGGGGATATCAAGCTCATGGCGGTGGCCGGATTCCTGCTGGGATGGCAAAATACCCTGCTGGCAACCTTCATCGGTCTGGTCCTTGGCGGGGTGGTGGCAGTTCGTCTGTTGGTTAAAAAAACAAAGGCTAAACACATGGCTTTCGGCCCGTATTTATGTCTGGGAATCATGACCGCTTTATTGGTTGGCGATACAATAATTAGGTGCTATTTAAGCCTGTTTGGGTTATAATACCATTAAGATAAATTCCAATGATGGAGGGCTTCATGCCGGTTTACAAATATACAGCAAAAAATTTACAATCCGAGGTCATCCACGGCACCATGGAGGCATCTGATGCCGACGTGGTTCGTCGAAGTCTGCGGAAAAACAATGAATTCACAACAAAAATAAAAGAAGTTCAGGAAACAAAAAAAACTTACAAATTAAAGCCCATGGAAATTTCTGATTTCTCCAGACAGATTGCCAGTATGCTGGCTTCGGGCATCACCATGATTCGGGCCATTAAAATCATGGAAGAGCGGGACATCAAGCCGGCCATTAAAAAAGTCTATGGTGTTTTGTATCAGGAAATTCAGCGTGGCAACACCTTGTCCTATGCCATGGAATCGACAAACGGGGCCTTCCCCCTGTTACTGATTAATATGTACAAATCCGGTGAGGCCAGTGGCCAAATGGAGGGCACGGCCCGGAAAATGTCGGATCATTACGAAAAGGAACACAAACTCCGGGGAAAAATAAAAAGCGCCATGACTTACCCGGCCATTCTTTTTGTGGTCACCATTTTGGTGGTGCTTTTAATTTTTACGTTGATTTTGCCACAGTTCTTTACCCTGTTTAAGGGGATTCAACTCCCGGCCATCACCCAGTTCATGATCAATATCAGCAATTCGCTGACCAGCTACTGGATATTATATCTGATTGGAGCCCTGGTCATCATTGCCCTGGTTTCATTTCTTTTAACGGTTCCCAGGGTGAAGCTGTTTTTAGATCAGCTGAAATTGAAAACACCCCAAATTGGCAAACTGATGAAGATCATTTACACAGCACGCTTTGCCAGAACCCTGAGCTCCCTTTATTCCAGTGGCCTGGCAATGATTACCGCTTTGACTATCAGTGGGGATACCATCGGAAACACCTATTTGCAGTCTCAGTTTCCCAAAGCTATTGAACAGGTGCGAAATGGGGAACCCCTGTCAGCATCGATTCACACCATTAATGGATTTGATGCCAAACTGGTGGCCACCATCTATATCGGAGAAGAATCTGGAAATCTGGATGAAATGCTGGAAGCTGTGGCGGATGCTTTTGATTATGAAGCGGAGATGGCCACAACTCGGTTGGTAACCTTTATTGAACCCATTATGATTATTATTATGGCAGTCATGGTTGGCGGCATCATGCTGTCGGTGATGCTTCCCATTTTAACCTTATATCAAAACGTCGGATAGGAAGGCTTAATTATATGCAGACAATTGTATTTTTTTCAAATGATGGCATCCAGGTCGTCCAGGGGACGATAAAAGGTGGACATCTGACCATTCAGCATTTTAAAACACTGCCGGTGGAAGCGGGTGCTCTCATCAATGGTGTCATTACCAATGAGGAGGCCATCAAACAAACCCTCTCCGATGCGTTGGCTGAGAATCCCAGTTTATTTAATAACATGAAGATTGTGATCGAAAGCAGTTTGATTGCGATCAAAAATGTGGAGGTTCCCAGGCTGAAACCGAAGGAGCTGACAGCACTGGCAGCCACCGAGTTTGAAGACACCGCCGGAAATTATGAAGAGTTGGTGGTGGACTATTCAAACATTCCCGGACCGAATGGAAACAACATGTTCTGCTGTGGGGTTGAAAAGCGGGTGATCGAGTCTTATGCGGCGCTGTTTGAAAGCCTGAAAATCAGGGTTCTGAGCATTGATGTGGGACTGAACGCCATTATTCAATATGTTTCCGGAACCAAAGACTATCAGGGAATGACCCTGGCGTTAAACATCCTGGATGGGAGAGACTTATTATCGATATTATTTGAAAACGGCCTTTATATTTTTTCAACCCATTCCCGTTTAATGGCTGAACGGGGCACCGATGCATTTGCAGACGAACTGTCGTCAAAGCTCTCATCGCTAATCCAATTCAACAAGTCCCAAAAATCCGAATATTCTCTGAATATGAGCCTGTATGCCGGCCTGGACGAATTTGAATTGAATTCTTTGAAAAATCTGGTGTTTGATCCGGAACTTTCTTTATTTATTATCCCTCAAACCCGCAACATAAAAGAGCTGTTTGAGATTGATGAAACCTTTGATTTTGGAAAATTTATTTATCCCATTGCCGCATTCTTTACGGGACCCAAGGCCATTAATCTCTTTACAACATATAAAAAAAGTCTGGTGGTTAAAAAGGAACAACACTTTATAAATAAAACGCTGGCGATACCCATTGGAACGGCCGTAATTTTCTTAATCATTTTTTTGTCCTTCTTTTTACTTCAGATGAGTGCGCAAAAAAGGTTGGAGTCGAGCAACGCATTCATTAGTGATGAAACGAATCAACAGCAATATCTTAAAGCGAAAAATTTAACTGATGAAGTCGATGGAATCAACTCACAGGTTTCTGACGTAGAGATGATTAATACAGCTGTTAACAGCAACCCCAAGCTGGTTTCGGACAAGCTGTCGCATATGGCGACCCTGTGCAACAGTGTGATTACCTTAAACAGCATGATTTATGACGGAGAAACCGGCGGGGTCAGCATCGTTGCGACCGCGAACAATGTACAGGAAGCCGCCAGTTATGTGGAACGGCTGAAAGCTACGGAGTACTTTGCCCAGGTGGATTATAACGGCTATTCTAAGGCGACATCAACAGCAACTTCGGGAACGACGACCTCGGGAATGACTACGGCAGCTGCTACATTCACAGGATACAACTTTACGGTGCAGGCTTATTTGAAGGCGGGTGATCAATAGTGAAAAAACTGACACAACGGGAAAAATTGTTGATCTATATTCTGATCTGTTTTGCAATTGTCTCGGGAGGTATCTATTTTGTGGCGATACCAAGCTATCAGCGTTACTCTGTTGTGAACGATCAGGCCACAGAGGCGGCATATACCCAGCAAACTATGGCAATGGCAATTGACAGCATACCGGCTACAATGACAGCTCGGGATGCTGCCAAGGCCAAACTGGCTGTAGTCAAGGGACCTTTTTCCGCACATCTGCCAAATGAAGGGATTGATGCATTGCTGACACAGCTGTGCCTGAGTTATAATCTTTCACCGACTTCCCTGACCATTGAGAGCAACGCCATGCAGGAGCTGTTGTTCTTTGAAGCCTATTCCGGCGACGCGACTGGGACAGGAAATACAACGGGGGCGGCGAGTTCAACCACAGGGTCGGGCACGACAACGGGAACAAGTTCAACAACGGGTTCAAACACGACAGCGGGTACGAGCTCTACAACGGGTTCAAATACGACAGCGGGTACGAGTTCAACAACGGGTGCAAGTACAACAGCTGATTCAAGTACGACAACGGGAACATCAACCGGTTCATCAACCTGGACAAGCGTGGTAACGATGGAACTGACCGGAACCCAAACAAACTTTTATCAGTTGCTGGATGCCGTGGCCGCTCGGCCGGATATGATTATTTCAAGCTTTACCATTGCACCGGCAACTACGACAACCTCCACATCCAGTGTCATCAACTCATCCAGCACGACCAGCACCACTGGTTCCTATACCGGATGGACATCGGTGCTGGATGGCGGTAATATTACCATCAGCGTCACCGTTAACGTTTATATGGTGGATAAATAGAATACGACAGATATGAAAAGCCAGTTTAGCAACTGGCTTTCTTTGAAATAAAATTCAGAATGCGGGAGGCAGGATCATGAAGTTTAAGATAATCGGAAAATTAAAAAGTGAAAAAGGCAGTTCTTTGGCATTTGTTCTTATTATCGGCATGGTTATTATGATTCTAGTCGCCTCGCTGCTAGCTGTCGCCAACAGCGATTTTACCTTTACACAACAGACGGTTGAAAGTCGGCAGGCGTACATCGATGCCAAGTCAGTAATTGAGTATGGGAAGATTGAAATCAATAGCAGGGAAAAAGAATTATCTGATAAATATACGGCACTTGTGGCAGCAATGAATGATAAAGATCGGGCTGGCGAAATACCACAAATAAAACAGAAAATTGCTGACCTTGAAAATAAAATAACGCCTATTTTTGGTGATGAAAATAATGTGGCATCAACAGTATCCTTTTCGAATGATGGAACTAAAGTTGAAATAGGCAAGGTTTTTATTGTGAAAACTCCGACAAGCACCAGTACAACGGATACCTCCCAATATGTCTTTAAGGTTGAAACAGAAAGTCTCAGACGAAAATTGGATTATCAGACGGATTTTAAATATGTTGTAACTACCACGCCAGGGTCACCGGGAACGATTGAAGTGCCAACCAAACCTTTGAAAGAACCGACACCGTTGGCAATACCAACTACAAATACAAGCACGTGGATAAATACGCATATTACTAAAGAATATTCTCCTAACCAAATTAAATGCACAATAGATATATCTCCTAAAAAAGAATATACCAGTATTGGTGACGGATTAAATGTTAATGAAAGCGATATGAATTTAAATGTGGTGGATTTTGGTTGGGCAAATATAAAACAATTAGTTTTAAATACAAAGAATATTTCTTTTGATGTTAATAACATCGGTGCTGATCAGCAAGGTGCCTCATTCAATATCAGTGCAGTAACGACAGCAACTGACTCTGGAGAGATTCGTTTTAAGAAGAATTTTAAACTGACTCAGAAAAGCAAAATGATTTTATCTGGAAAAAATATCATTTTTGAGGGTGATCTAGTTATTGACAGTGATTCGAGCATTGATATTAATTGTGATACCTTGTGGATTAAGGGCGATTTTGTTATTAACACAAATAACAAAGAGGTCATCAATCGAATTAACGCCAAAAATATAATCATTGGGGACTATTCAAATAACAATCATGAAAATAAACTGGAAATTAATGGTGCATCAAATGTAGTGTGGCAGAATCTGGACGGTCTATGGATTAAAGGCAATTTCAATATCAATAACTGGAATTCTAATAACGGCGTCCAAAATATAATCAATGCTAAAAATATTATTATCGATGGCGATACCAATAAGTATAATGGTGTTCTTAATGTAACTAGCGGCTCAAAAATAAATTTTACCTGTACAGAGAATTTTTGGGCTGGAAATATTAAAATGGCGGCAAATGATTCGAGTTTGACCAGTACCATAAAAGCCGCACAGATTATTATTAAAGATACGCATAATGATAAAGGTAAACCGATTTTTATCGGTGACAAAACAAATGTAATTTGGGATGCGACTGATTTTTGGGTGGATGGAAAAATTACCACGGGTAGTACAGCGGCAATACAGACGTTTAAAAATATCAGTTATTTGAGTGCGGATGATATTGAATTATCTGATAAGAGTAAGCTGACGATTGAGGGGGCAGACGGTAAGAAGAATCAAATAATTGTTGGAAGTATAAAAGTTGTAGACAGCAATAGTGTGAGTGTCAATATTTCAAAATTGTGTTATCTAACATGTAATGATCTGATTTTAAATGATAACTCAACTTTAAAATTGAATGTTGAAGTAATAAAAATAAACAACAATTTTGAATTGTTAAGAAGTGGAATCTTCAGACAGGATAATACTTTAGATATAACCTGCGAATCGTTTGAGTGCTCTGGTGTGACTTCAATTAACTATCTGTACGATGATCTGAATTTTAATCCTAAAAATAATCGTTTGAATCTGCGATTCTTTCAAGAATATAATCAGAAGGAATCAACGGTGAATATTAATGGTGCCGATAAAGTAATATTTGGTCCATCTGATAAAAATAATGGTGGCGGAAATGATCAGATTAATTTAAATTATGACTCTTCATTGAAGCTTAATATCAAGTCAGATAACATTTATTTAGCCAGTGATAACATTGATATTGAAAACGGAAGTCAATTTATATATGAAGGCAAAACGTCTCAAACAACCAATCTATATATTGAGTCGGCAATAAATAAGCATGGGGGAAATGTCGTAGCTGGAACGTATAAAAATGTTGTGGCCGGGGTATTTCCGGCAGGTTTGGTAAGAACAGGAAATTATGTTGGCCCGGAATGGCCCGTTCCAGTTCCTTCTTGCATGGGTTCAGGTAGCAGCACCTTAAATATATCCCCAGGTTCCGAAAAATACTATTAAGAGGTACATCATGATAAAGAGAATAAAAGATCAAGCAGGTGTTACTTTAATAGAAACGGTGGTGTCAACGGCGATTATTGCCATTATTCTAGTGACTGTTATCGGCGCGCTTCTATTTGGACAGAAAATGGTGATTTTCAGCGACTCAAAAAACAATGAAGCGGCACAGGCTCAGGAAATGGTAGATGGAATAATGACACAGCTGTCGGCAAGAACAGATCAGTCTGATCCGGCTATTGCGGATGCAAAGAATGTAAATGGTACTTTTTTCACACCGAGTCAGCCAGTCGATTCTAGAAAGCAATATTATTATGAACCCGTTGATATTACCGGAAAAAAGGTGCTGACTGAAAATGCGGTCGGGTATCACATTTATGTCAGGGTTTATTATAATAACGATCAGTCATTTGTTTATTTAGACGCTTTTACGAAAAAAGGAAGTGTCTTTCAATGAAAAAGAAAAGTCGATATAATGGTGAATCAGGCTTCACGCTTATTGAATTATTAGTAGCTCTGCTGATTACAGGGATTTTGCTGGCGACGATCAGTTCCATTTTTCTTATGGCTCAAAAAATTTATATTCATGGTGGAGACATTTCCTATAAACAAAAGAGTATTACCAATATTGAAACAGATCTTCAGAATGCCTTAGCGAGAGCTTCTTCAACAGGAGTAAAGATTGATTCGAGCCCAGGTGGGAATTACAGTATTGGTTTCCAAAATGGTATTTGTGTGGAAGTTATAGGTGGAGTAACTTATGAAACGGATCAGATTTCAAAGATTGAGTTTACTGTATTTGATATAAACAGAATGAACTATGTCATTACACCCAAAGATGCCAGTATGTCTGAGCTCAAAGGTGGAATCATTATGAACAATGTAAAAACAAGACCCTTTCCAAGTGAAATATTCGATAGTGGAACAAAGTATCTTGTTATAACGTATGAAACAGGTTTGTAGATTTACTAATCATATACCCTTCTACTTGCGATAACATAATTTTATTCAGAGGGCTGGAATGCCTTTCGTGGGTCATCGTTGAAGGTAAAATTGGAAACGTGTTTTAAATTTAATTATAGAAGGTAAAGGTACATTGAAAAGTAATAAAGGCTTTACATTAACGGAAATTATTGTTGTGTTGGTTATATTAGCAATTTTAGCAGCTTTTACAATTCCAGCTATGTTAGGTTATGTTGCGGTTTCAAAAGAAAAACTTTGTAATGTTACACGACTTGATATGGAACGTTTATATAAAACTTCTCTTATAGGCAAAGAATCAAGTGTTTCTAATAGTGGCTTTGAGGCCTTTGTGAAAGAAAATTGGGGCTCTCTTTCACAATGTCCAGATGGTGGAGTGTACATCTATAAAGCCAGTGTAGGTTCAAATGGAAATATTGATACAGAAATTCTATGCAGTAAACACAGTTCAGTTAGTGTATTAACAGGTGATCAAGTCAGTATGTTTAGGTATGATAATGGTTGGGGGATTGATATTATAACATCATACACTGGTACGGATAAGGATATTGTTATACCCAAAAGCCTAAACATAAACGGGAAAGATATTATTGTTAGTCAAATTTATCAAGATGCCTTTGAGAAAAAAGACTTAACTTCTATAACTTTCGGAAATGATAGTAAAATATCACGAATTCATGCGAGAGCATTTAAAAACAATAACTTGACTGAAATAAACTTGCCAGATAGTATAAAAGACCTTGATTATGGAGCGTTTATGGATAACAATATCACAAAGATTACAATCGGTTCTAATGTTGTGATGGAGGGACATGTTTTTGGAAATAATGATGATTTTAAAAATATTTATATAACAGGAGCCGGAGGTGCAGGCACATATTTATTTGTTGAAGGTAAGGGATGGATAAAACAATAATTGAAAAGAGCAGAAGATGTTTGAGAAGATTATATAAAAGTATATTTTACAGATGTAATAATATGAAAAGTGATTAAGGAACAAGCTTAATATTTCTGTTCACAAAATATCTTCCTTGTGATAGTATAATTACCAAGATACAGGAGGCAAAAAATGAAAAGAATTGAAATATATGAACCGGCCGGCTGTGCGTCCGGTGTCTGCGATCCCATGATTGAAGCGGATTTGCTGCGGATTGAACACATGGTTGCGGATTTAAGAGGACAGGGGGTTTCGGTTTCCCGCTTTAATGTGATGGATGACGGACCGGCTTTTTTAGCCAGTGATCTGGTAAAAAAGGCGCTGGTGGAGAAAGGTCCTGACTGTCTGCCTGTGGTAATCGTTGATGGTAAAATCGAATCCGAAGGGGAATACCCGACCGATCTTGAATTGGCAAAATGGGGCGGACTGCCCTGGAGCGATCTGGAAATATACGCAAATCGCGAAAGACGGGACACCGCCATTGCTATGGATCTGGCCCGGGGCGGTGACTGTGACTCAGACGATGATTGCGACGGCGACTGTAGCAGCTGCAGCTGAGGAGTAAAATTATTCGTAAAAAATCAAGAAATGCGAAAGCATTTCTTTTTTCCATTAACTTTTGATACAAAAATTTGTTGGTTCGATTGTATGTTTTTTAACAAAGTAATAAAAGCAAACGAATTCACAAAAAAGAGGAAGAAAAGCGAAAAAATGCCTGCAAATATTTATATTGAAAAAGTTTGGTTTTTATCAGGATATAGTGATAAAATAATGTTCAGCGTGAAAAGAAGGAGAATTTAGTATGCAATTTGATCGAAAGCTTCAGCTTGCAACGGATCTTTATCAATTTACCATGGGGAATGTATATGTTCAAGATGGCAAAGCTAATGAAGAAGCTGTTTTTGATGTTTTTATTAGAAATAATCCTTTTCAGGGCGGTTATACCGTGGCAGCTGGTTTGGAACAGGTCGTTGACTACATCAATGGCATCCGTTTTTCAAAAGAAGATACGGCATTGCTCAAAAAAAATCATCCGGAATTTTCAGATGTGTTTTTAGACTATTTAGAGAATTTTAAATTTGAAGGGGAAATTTACGCCGTTCCTGAGGGGACGATTATCTTTCCAATGGAACCGATTGTTCGGGTGAAAGCCCCGCTGGTCCAGGCCCAAATTGTGGAAACAACGATATTAAGTATTGTGAATCATCAAACCCTTATTGCCACCAAGGCCTCTCGTATTATTGAGGAAGCCCAGGGGGATGCAGTGATGGAGTTTGGCCTTCGTCGAGCTCATGGAACGGAAGCGGGTTATTATGGCGCCCGGGCGGCGGTGATTGGCGGATGTGTGGGAACCAGCGTGGTGGAAACGGAAGCAATGCTGGATCGTCCATCCATGGGAACTATGAGCCACAGCTTCATTCTCAGTTATGACACGGAGTTGGAAGCCTTTGAAAAGTTTGTGAAATATAATCCCGACAATGCCGTTCTTTTGGTAGATACCTATAACACCCTGACACAAGGGGTGCCGAATGCGATTAAGGTGTTTAAAAAAGCACTGGCAGATAAAACGATGACCAAAGGATATGGGATTCGGATTGATTCCGGAGACTTGGCTTATCTGAGCGCAGAAGCTCGGAAGATGCTGGATAAAGCAGGCTTGGAAAAGGCCGTGATCGTGGCATCTTCCGATCTAGATGAACATTTGATTAAGGATTTGAAAATTCAGGGGGCTAAGATCGACTCATGGGGAGTTGGTACGAAGCTTATTACCGCTTATGATTGCCCTTCTTTAGGCGGGGTGTATAAACTTTCCGTTATTGCGGGGAAACCAAAATTAAAAGTTTCCGACGATCCGGTGAAGATTACAAATCCCGGTTATAAAAAAATAGTCCGGATTTATGGAAAGAGCAACGATATGGCATTGGCTGATTTATTGACTCTGGACAATGAAAGCATCGATGTGAATGAACCATTGACTATTTTTCATCCGGTTTATACATGGAAAAAAAGAATCATCACGGATTACTATGTCCGAGAACTCCTGCTTCCGGTTTTTATAAATGGAAAATGTATTTACGACTGTCCGAAAATTTCAGACATTCAGGAACATCTTAGAAATGAAAAAGCCAACCTATGGCCGGCTTTTAAACGGATGGTCAACCCTCATGTTTATCATGTCGATTTGTCTGAGGAGCTGTGGACATTGAAACAGCGGTTATTGAGTGAAGCTGAGTAGATCGGGAGGTCATCTTTTTAAGACAATGAAAACTAAAATAATTGAGATAGAAAGTCTTGATGAGACTGGGTTAAAAGATTTAGAAGAAGTGGCGGTACTGATAAAACAAGGTGAAACGGTTGTTTTCCCAACGGAAACGGTTTATGGATTAGGGGCAAATGCTTTTGATCCGGAAGCCGTGAGAAAAATCTTTATCGCCAAAGGGCGTCCGAATGATAATCCTCTGATTGTTCATGTTTCAGAAATTGCCGAGGTGGACCGTTTGGTTGCCGTGATTCCGCCTAAAGCCAAGAAGCTTATGGACGTATTTTGGCCGGGGCCACTGACCTTGATTATGGAAAAATCAGAGCTGATTCCGGATGAAGTTTCGGCCGGGCTGAGCACTGTCGGCATTCGCTTTCCGGATCATCCGATTGCCCGGGCGTTTATAAAAATGGCCGGGTGTCCCATTGCGGCGCCCAGTGCAAACCGATCCGGACGGCCCAGTCCGACTCAGGGAAAACATGTTCTTGAGGATCTGGATGGCCGGGTTGCGGCGATTATTCTTTCTTCGGATACCGAAATCGGTTTGGAATCCACCGTGATTGATATGACGGCGGAACCGCCGGTGGTGCTTCGCCCGGGGGATGTGACGGTGGCTGAGCTGCGCGAGGTTTTAGGCAGGGTGTTGGTTTCATCCAATGTCACTGAAAATGTTGTTCCTGAAAAGGTATCGTCTCCGGGAATGAAATATACCCACTATTCGCCCAAAGGGGATCTGGTAATCGTTAAAGGGACAACAAAGGAAATCTGCGAGAAGATAAACAATGCAGTCTCCCGCTATCGCGGAAAACTCATGTCGATTGGGATACTGGCAAGCGATGAAACTATGGGGTGTTACCATGAAGGTTTAATTATTTCACTGGGAAGTCAAAAAGATCCTAGAGAAATGGCGAAAAATCTCTTTTCACGGTTGCGTACCTTTGATGAGCTTGGGGTGGAAAAAATATACGCAGAAGACATTCCATTGAACAATGAAACATTGGCTTTGATTAACCGCCTTTATAAAGCGGCAGGCTATACATTTATTTAAAAAAAGGAGGATGATAATGAAAATAGCAATTGGTTCGGATCATGGTGGCTTTGATTTAAAAGAAGTCATAAAACCCTACTTAATTGAACTGGGTCATGAAGTTGTCGACTTCGGAACCGAGTCCCATGAATCCTGTGATTATCCAATCTATGGGCAAAGTGTTGGTGAAGCAGTCAGTTTTGGTGATTGTGACCGGGGTATTGTCATTTGCGGTACCGGCATTGGGATATCCGTGGCGGCTAATAAAGTTCCCGGTATCCGCGGGGGCGTGTGCACCAACGAATTTATGGCGGCGATGTCCCGGGAGCATAACGATGCCAATGTGCTGGCATTGGGGGCAAGAGTTATCGGCGAGGGTCTGGCCATGCGGGTTGTAAAGGTTTTTCTGGAAACAGAATTTGCTGGTGGACGTCATCAACGACGTATCGATAAGATTCGCGAGATCGAAAAAAAGTACTTGAAATAGTAAAAAAAGAAATTGCTGTATATACAAGTATAAAAATATGTGGTATTATAGGTGAAAGTTGTTGGAATAAGATGATTTTAATCAAAAATACAGCAACTTTTTACAGGGATACAGACTTTTGCTAAAAAAAGTGAAAAAATAGTTCTTGCTTAGGAGAATGGAGCAGGCCAATGGATTCAAAAAAAGATTCACCTAAAAAAGATTCACCTTATAAATATCTTACCATGATTACTCAGCTGGCGATTTCAACGGTTGTTCCCATTGTACTCATGCTTTTCGTTGGAAAGGCACTGAATTACTTTTTTAATACCGGACCGATCGTCATGATTATCTGCATCATCCTGGGTGTGATTGCCGGGCTGCGGGAGTTATATACGATTCCCATGAAGATGAATAAACAGTCCATGGAATATAATAAGCGGAGTCAATATGAATATGAAAAAGAAAAAGAAAAAGAAAACAAAAAGGATAGTGAAAATAAGTATGAAAACGACTAATCTGTCTTTCGAGGCAAAGGTAATGATTGGCGCCGGATTTGTTAGTTTGGGACTCATGCTGTTTGCATTTATAACGGCAGAGCCAATAAAATATGCGCTTGGGGTTTTCTTTGGAGGCCTCTACAGTATTCTTAATTTCAGATTAATGCAACTGACTTTTGAAAAAGCAATAAAAATGCCATCGGCAAAGGCTCAAAGTTATATTCAGACCAGATATTTCTTGAGATACCTAATCACCGGTGTTGTTATATATGTGGCACTCATTAATCCCTGGTTAAATATCATTGGTGTTTTTCTGGGCTTGATTGCTGTGAAACTCTCAATTTATCTTAATGAGTTTTTATCCAAGAGAAGCGTTTCAGGAAATGAAGCGTGAATAAGAATCAAAAAATCACAAAAGACAGTTTGAATGTGTTTGTTCAAACGAGTCTGGACAATGAGGTGAAAGAATAATGAATGGTCCAAAGCTTTTCGGGTATCTCTTCGGATTACCGGTATCCGAAACATTAGTGAACACATGGATAACCATGGCAATTGCTTTCGTGATGTGTTTCGTTCTCACAAGGAATTTAAAAAAACATCCGGGAAAGGCTCAAGTCATCGGTGAAGGCATCGTCACCGCCATCGATAATCTTGTCGGTTCGGCGATGGGCAAAGATAAAATGAAATTTGCGCCATATATACTATCTCTTATGATGTTCCTTATTTTTGCAAACACCTGTGGACTCTATGGTCTGAGATCGCCAACAGGGGATATAAGTTTTCCATTGACGTTAGCATTAATTACATTTGTCTTGATTGAAGTCTACACCTGGAAGGGTAGGGGCCCAAAAGGCTATTTCAAAGAATTTATTGAACCCTATCCTTTTATGCTGCCAATTAACATTATTGAAAAATTTTCAAGACCTGTTTCCATGACTTTCCGTATCTTTGGTAACTTAGTCGGCGGAATCATCATCATGCTTTTGGTTTATGAAGGCTTATCGGGGTTGACGTATTTGGCGTTAATCATTCCAATTCCATTGCATTTCTATTTCGATATATTTGTTGGATGTATCCAAGCCTTTATCTTTGCAATGCTGACCATGGTATTTATTGCCAGAGGAATGGATGACTAAAAGAGAAAATGTAATGGTTGACAGTAATGCCGAGCTGATTATTTAAGCAGGTGCAGCTGAAATCGGCAGTATGGATGGGTAGATTTTTAAATTGATTTTGCTATTTACAAATCCCTTTAGGCAGGGAAAAAATATTTAGAAAAAATTTAGGAGGAAGAAATGGACGGATTAAGTATTATTAAAGCAGCTTCAGCAATAGGAGCAGGATTGGCAATGATCGGCGGTATCGGACCAGGGCTTGGCCAGGGTTATGCAGCTGGTAAAGCAGCAGAAGCGGTTGGACGTCAGCCGGAAGCACAGGGCGATATTATCAAAACCATGTTAATTGGTGCTGCAGTAGCTGAAACATGCGGTATTTATGCACTGATCGTGGCACTAATATTAATCTTTGCTAATCCCTGGGTTTGAGACTGGGTGGCTCTGATATAAAAATTTTTTATTTAAAAAAGTTATAACATTTAATAAAATTTAGGAGGAAAAAATGGACGGATTAAGTATTATTAAAGCAGCTTCAGCAATAGGAGCAGGATTAGCTATGATCGGCGGTATCGGACCAGGGCTTGGCCAGGGTTATGCAGCTGGTAAAGCGGCAGAAGCAGTTGGACGTCAGCCGGAAGCACAGGGCGATATTATCAAAACCATGTTAATTGGTGCTGCAGTAGCTGAAACATGCGGTATTTATGCACTGATTGTGGCACTAATATTAATCTTTGCTAATCCCTGGGTTTAAGACTGGGTGGCTCTGATATGAAAAACTTCAATGATTTTAAATTGGAAAGGGGGCTATAATATTGGAAACAACTGGATTAATCAGTATAGACGCAAGAGTAATGATTGCAACACTCATCAATTTCGTAATTTTCTTTTTCATTGTAAAACATTTCTTTTATGATGCGATTAAAGGTATTATCGCAAAAAGACAAGACAGTATTACGGCTGAAATTACAGGTGCTGAAGAAAAAAATGTTTCGGCTGGACAATTAAAACTTGAATACGAGGGATTGTTGGCTGATATTAAGGGGAAAGAGCGTGAAATTATCCGGGATGCCAATGCTGAAGCTCAGGCTCAGCGACAGGCAATTCTTGATAAGGCTCATATAGAAGCAAAAGCGGTTCTTGATAAGGCTAATGCTGAAATTGAACTTGAAAAGAGCAAGGCCATGAATGAGGTAAAATCAAACATCGTCGATCTTTCGCTCTTTGCAGCTGAAAAGATTATTCACAAGGAAATGGATCCGAAACAACACGAAGCCATGATTTTAGACTTTATTGATAAGGTAGGAGAAGCTAAATGAGTTTAGTAGCGAAAAGATATGCCCAGGCCTTATTTGACACTGCCGTTGATAAAAATATTGTTGATGAAGTGTTCGATGAGTTTTCGACGGTGATTGATCTTTTCAAGTCTGAGGCAGAATTAATGGATCTCATGCTGACCCCTTCGATTAATACTTCTGAGAAGAAGGGGATTTTAAACCGGATTTATAAGGAAGAGTCGCTTAATCAATATTTGAAAAATTTTCTGGATATCCTTTTAGATAGAAGCCGCTTCGAATATGTAGTTGAGATTAATGAGACCTTCAGACAGCTTGTGTTTCCTTATAAAAACACAGTTGAGGCCGTTGTAAAAACTGCGGTGCCCTTGGACGAAACCCTTCGCGTTGCGCTTGAAAAAAACTTGGAAAAACGTTTTGATAAAAAGGTAATTCTTGATAATCAAATTGATGAAACCATTATTGGCGGCGCTGTGGTTTACGTGGGGGATCAGATCATCGATGGCAGCATTAGAAATCAGTTAAATCAAATGAAAACGCAAATGAACAGTATAAGACTATAATAAACGAGGTGAGTAAAGTTGAATCTCCGACCAGAGGAAATAAGTCAAATTATTAAAAGTGAAATAGAACGGTATCAAGATAAACTTGAAGTCGTCGATGTTGGTACAGTCATAACAGTAGGGGATGGCGTTTGTCGTGTCCATGGTTTGGAAAATGCCATGGCTGGCGAACTGTTGGCTTTCCCAAATGATGTCTATGGGATGGTGCTGAATCTTGAAGAAGATAACGTTGGTTGTGTTCTTTTAGGTTATGATGACGACATTGTTGAAGGTGATGTTGTTCGTTGTACCGGTCGTATTGTTGAAGTACCGGTTGGCGAGGCCATGATTGGCCGTGTTGTGAATACTTTGGGTATTCCGATTGATGGAAAAGGACCCATTGTCACAGATTTCCATCGCCCAGTTGAAGTTAAGGCTCCTGGTGTTATTGAACGTGAAGGTGTAAATCAACCAATTCAAACAGGTTATAAATCCGTTGATTCCATGATTCCTATCGGACGTGGTCAACGTGAGTTAATCATTGGCGACAGACAAACAGGGAAAACAGCATTGGCCATCGATACCATTATCAACCAAAAAGGTGAAGATGTTATCTGTATCTATGTCGCCATTGGCCAAAAAGAATCAACCGTTGCCCAGATTGTTGGACAATTGGAAGAAAGCAAAGCCATGGATTATACCATTATCGTTGCAGCTGGAGCGGCTGAATTGGCTCCACTCCAATATTTAGCACCTTATGCAGGTGTTACAATGGCGGAATACTTTATGAATGAACAGCAAAAGGATGTCCTCATCATTTATGATGATTTATCAAAACATGCGGTGGCTTACCGTGCCATGTCCCTGATTCTTCGCCGTCCGCCAGGTCGTGAAGCTTATCCAGGGGATGTTTTCTACCTTCATTCACGTTTGTTGGAACGTGCTGCTAAGCTAAAAGCCGGTGGTTCCATCACGGCGTTGCCAATTATTGAAACTCAGGCTGGCGATGTATCAGCCTATATTCCGACCAATGTAATTTCCATTACAGATGGACAAATTTTCCTTGAAGCTGAACTTTTCCGTTCTGGTATTCGTCCAGCTGTAAACCCGGGGATTTCAGTATCTCGAGTTGGTGGGGATGCCCAGATTAAGGCGATGAAAAAGGTTGCCGGACCACTGCGTATTGAATATGCTCAATATCGTGAGTTGGCTTCGTTTTCTCAGTTTGGATCAGATTTGGATGATGCGACAAAAGCCCAATTGGCCAAAGGGGAACGAATTGTTGAGATCTTAAAACAAGATCAATATGATCCGATGCTGGTTGAAGACCAGGTACTGATTCTTTATGCGGCAACAAACAATTTCATCCTTGATATTGAAGTAAAAGATATTCAGGAATTTGAAAAAGGCCTAATGGTGTATGCACATAAAAATCATCCCGAAATTATGAAGAAGGCCAGAGGAAAAGACGGCCTTTCAGATGAAGTTGTTGCAGGTTTTAAAGAATGTTTAGAGGCTTATAAAAAAGTTTTCTTGGCATCTAAATAGATTGTCATCGGAGGTGATTTCTAGTGGCAGAGAATGTTCAAGATATTAAACGTCGGATAAAAAGTGTAAACAGTACTAAACAAATCACTCATGCCATGGAGCTGGTGGCTTCTGCGAAGCTTAAAAAAAGCCGTGGGCTTGCTGAGCAACGATATCCTTATTTTGAGGCTATGATTTTAAGTATGGGTAATATTGTCGAACGAACTGGAAAAAGCAAAAATGTTTTCATGAACCAGCGTGAGGTTAAAAAAACCGCCTATATTATCATTACTGGTGATAAGGGGTTGGCTGGTGGCTACAATGGAAATATTTGTAAACGAGTTGAGTCTCACTTAAAAGATAAGAAAAATACTGTTTTATACACGATTGGATCTCGCGGCCGGGATCATTTTAAAAATCGTGATTATAAAATACAAGCTGAATACCTGGGTATTTCAGAGAATCCAAACTTTTTCACGGCCAAAGCAATAACGACAGGTCTATTGGATGCCTATTTAAAAGAAGAATTTGATGAGGTCTATCTGGTTTATACCCGATTCATTTCAACGCTTGTTCAGCATCCTTATTTGATGAAGCTTCTGCCGCTGAATACAGACGCTTTAAAGCCAAAGAAAAAGATTGAGGATGTTAAAGAAAAGAAGAGCTTAACGGGGATGATTTATGAGCCTGACCCGGAAGCACTTTTGGAATATCTTATTCCTAATTATGTAGCAAACACGTTATATGGTGCGATGATTGAAAGTGCGGCCAGTGAACAGGGTGCACGTCGTACTGCGATGGAATCGGCAACCAAAAATGCCAATGAAATGATTGATGATTTAACGCTTAAACTTAACCGAGTACGTCAAGCGGCAATTACCCAGGAAATTTCTGAAATTGTCAGCGGGGCTGATGCATTAAGTTAGAAAAATAAACCGTGGCTGAAACAGTGCCAATATAGTGATGAATGTATAAATTAACAGTGTAAATTATTTGCACAAGGAGGTTACAGGGAATGACCCAAAATATAGGGAAGGTTGTTCAGGTTATTGGCGCAGTTGTCGATGTTAAATTTAAAAAAGACGAACTGCCTAAATTGAACACTGCAATAAATATAGAACTTAATGGTCAAACCCTGGTAATTGAGGTAGCTCAATTACTGGGGGACGATGTTGTCAGATGTATTGCAATGGATTCTACTGACGGTCTCGTCAGGGGCCAGGATGCAGTAGACACCGGGGGCCCAATCAGGGTGCCGGTTGGAAAAGCAACGCTGGGAAGAATGTTTAATGTTTTGGGTAAACCAATTGATGGAAAACCTTTTGATACAACCGGTGTTCCAATGAATCCAATTCATTGCCATCCGCCAACGTTTGAAGAACAGCAGACACGACCGGAAATGTTTGAAACAGGGATTAAAGTAGTTGACTTGATCTGTCCTTACGTTCGTGGTGGTAAGATTGGTCTCTTCGGCGGTGCCGGTGTTGGTAAAACGGTATTGATTCAGGAATTAATTAACAATATTGCAACCCAGCATGGTGGTTTATCCGTTTTTGCAGGGGTTGGTGAACGTACCCGTGAAGGAAATGACCTTTACTATGAGATGATCGAATCGGGCGTTATTGATAAAACAACGCTGTGCTTTGGTCAGATGAATGAGCCACCAGGTGCCAGAATGCGTATTGCCCTTTCCGGACTGACAATGGCTGAATATTTCCGTGATGTGGAAGGCCAGGATGTGCTTCTTTTCATCGACAATATTTTTCGATTTACCCAGGCCGGTTCTGAAGTATCGGCTCTTTTAGGCCGCATGCCAAGTGCCGCTGGTTACCAGCCAACACTCGCAACTGAAATGGGCGCTTTACAGGAACGTATCACATCCACAAGCAAGGGTTCGATTACATCGGTTCAGGCTGTTTATGTACCTGCCGATGACTTAACGGATCCTGCTCCGGCAACTACTTTTGCCCATTTGGATGCGACCACGGTATTGAATCGTGCGATCACTGAAAAAGGAATCTATCCAGCAGTGGATCCATTGGATTCAACGTCTAATATTCTTAGCCCTAAGATTGTTGGACGGGAACACTACGAGACTGCTCGTGAAGTTCAGGAGATTTTACAACGTTATAAAGAATTGCAGGATATTATCGCAATTTTGGGGATGGACGAGTTAGGTGATGCAGATAAGATTACTGTTGGTCGAGCCCGAAAAATAGAACGTTTCCTGTCGCAGCCTTTTAACGTTGCGGAACAATTTACCGGAACGACCGGGGTTTATGTTCCAATTGCAGATACTATTAAGGGTTTCAAAGAAATCCTTGAAGGAAAACATGATGATTTACCAGAAAATGCCTTCTTATTGGTGGGAACCATTGAAGACGCCGTTGCAAAAGCAAAGAAATTACAAGGTTAGTTGAGGTGAGCTTTAATGGCTAAAACTTTCAGATTAAAAATCATTTCTCCTACCGGGGTCTTTTATGACGGTGACGTTGAAAGGATTGTAGTCAGAGGAACAGAGGGGGAGTTTGCAATCCTTCCAGATCATATTCCTTTTACTACTACTCTTGCGCTTGGTACATTTAATATTCTCTTTGGAGATGGAACGAAAAAATATGGCACCCTTTTAGGCGGCATAGCAACGATTGGTTCCAAAGAAACAATTATTTTAACCGATGCGGCTGAATGGCCAGAAGATATTGATATTGAACGGGCTAAGGACGCCAAAGAAAGAGCATTGCAGCATCTTAAGGATAGTAAGTATGATGCGGCTCGAGCTGAAATTGCCTTACAAAGAGCAATTATTCGAATCGGTGCGAAAGAACAGAAATAATATAAAAGAACGGTTAATTCAAAGCCGGGATTCGTAAAGAGTCTCGGCTTTTGTCATGTTTTTAGGTGCAAGTGTTTAAATGAAATAGTTTCTGTGCTATAATTTACGAAAGTATTAGAGCTGGGATAAGTGTAAAAATGAGCATCCCAGGCTGTTGATAAACTCAATTTTAAGGAGGATAAAGATGAATATTTGTATTATCGGAATGGGTATTCTAGGCATCACTTATGGTTCTATTTTGTCTGATTCAGATGTCAATGTCATCTGTGCGGATACCGATGAGGAAACCATTAATATGCTGAAAGAAGGAGAAATGCCGATTTATGAGCCTGGGCTTAGGGCCCTTGCGGCAGCATCAGAAGCGTCAGGACGGTTGCGCTTCAGTTCAAATATTCAGGAAGCCATAAAAAAGAGTGGAATTATATTTATCACATGTGAAGTGCCGATCAATGAAGATAATGTCCCTGATTTGCGATTTATGAAGCCGATTGCTCAGAGTATTGGAAATCATATCGAGAATTATGTGATTGTGGTCATCAAATCAACGGTTCCGCCGGGAACCTGTCAGATTATTAAGCAGACGATCAAAATGGTGCTGGATGAACGTGAAGCGGATATTCCTTTTGATGTCATCAGTAATCCGGATTTTGCCAGAAAAGGTTCCATGATCAAAGATTGTCTGGTGCCGGAAATGGTTGTCATTGGATCGGATTCGGATGAAGCGGTGGAACGCTTAAAAAATCTTTATGACAGCCTTCATGTGCAGGAAAAAAACTATGTCATAACGAATCCCCAAAGTGCGGAAATAATAAAATACGGAGTGAATGCCTTTTTGGCGATTAAACTCTCGTTCATTAATGAATTGGCTTTGCTGTGTGAAAATGCAAATGCGAACATACTTGATGTTGCCAGGGGAATCGGGCGGGATTACCGAATCGGTTCGGAATATTTAGGGGCCGGACCTGGGTATGGGGGAAGTGATTTGCCTAAGGATTCAAAAGCGCTGGTTGAGATTGCCAAAGCTTATGGTACAGAATTCAAGGTGCTTCAAGGTGCCATCGATGCGAATGAAAAACAAAAAAATAAAATGGTTGAAAAAATTAAGCGTTCACTGGTAGACTTAGAAGGAAAAACAATTGGAGTTCTGGGGCTTTCGTATAAACCGGAAACCACAGACATGCGGGATGCCCCTTCTATTAATATAATTAAAGGTTTAGTCGAAGGGGGCGCCACGATTCAAATATACTGTCCGGAGGGCAGTCGGGAGGCAAAATGGCGATTACATAATGAAAAAGATGAGATTACTTATTGTCATAATGTTTACGAAGCGGCTGATGGAGCAGATGCCCTGGTAATTATTACCAATTGGCGAGAATTTAAAGGAATGGATCAACAACGGGTGAAACATGTTATGAAAAATCGATACTTATTTGACTTAAGGAATATTTTTGGAGAAGACCCCCCTAAAGGCTTTATATATTCAGGGTTGGGAATTCCTGAAATGGAGGTGAAGTAATTGAGTAAGATACGCAAAGCGGTTATTCCGGCAGCGGGGTTGGGAACACGGTTTTTACCGATCACCAAATCGGTGCCAAAAGAAATGCTTCCGATAGTGGATAAACCAACCATTCAGTACATTATTGAAGAAATTGCAGCTTCAGGAATTGAAGAAATTCTGATTATTAATGGACGTAACAAAGAAAGTATTATCAATCATTTTGATAAAGTACCAGAGCTTGAAGCTTTGCTGCGAGCAGGCGGAAAAACCGAGGCCTTAGCAGAAGTGGAAGCCATTACCAATATGGCCAAAATTTTTTCAGTGCGGCAAAAAGAGGCTAAGGGACTGGGTCATGCGGTGCTTTGTGCAAAGGAATTTGTAGGCAATGAACCGTTTGCAGTGGTGCTGGGGGATGACATTGTTTATAACGATGGCAAACCGGCATTAAAACAAATGGTTGAGGTCTATGAAACCTATGGGGCGTCTGTGATTGGTGTTCAACAGGTGGCTCCAGATCAGGTAAATAAATATGGAATTGTTGCAGGGACAAAGATCGGCGAACGGGTTCATCGGGTAAATGATCTGGTTGAAAAACCGGCGATTGGAACGGCGCCTTCGACCATGGCCATTTTGGGACGATACATTATTACGCCGGGAATTTTCGAAATTCTAGAGCATACCGGTAAAGGTGCCGGCGGAGAAATCCAACTGACCGATGGGCTTAAAACATTGGCGGCGATGGAAAAAATGTTCGCTTATGATTTCATCGGAAAGCGCTATGATGTCGGTGACAAGCTTGGTTTCTTGGAAGCGACGGTTGAATTTGGTTTAAGAGATCAGAAATTGGGGCCGGATTTCAGAAAATATCTGGAGACCTTAATGCGTTAGCCGAAAAGTAAATTTTTGTTCGTCGGGGCGATCCATGATCGTCCGTGAACGTTTGGCTAAAAGATTGACGTTGGCGGGCGGGCAAGACCTGACCCTGACAGGATTATTAGTTGTTTGATCTGCAGATGCAAGAAAGGAAGCTACAATGAATTATAAGAAAGCATATAAAGAATGGCTTAATCAACCGGAGTTAGACTTGGGATTACGTCAGGAGCTGGAAGCCATTACGGATGAAAAAGAAATTGAAGACCGCTTCTATACCGAATTGGAATTCGGAACTGGCGGAATGCGAGGCAAAATGGCGGCCGGCACAAACCGGATGAATATCGTTATGATTGCGAAGGTAACCTACGGTTTAGGAAAGTATCTTTTAAAACTGGATCAGCAAAACTCGGAAAAGGGTGTAGCCATCGCCTATGATTCCAGAAATTTTTCTAGAACTTTTGCTGAAACTGCGGCCGGGGTATTGGGGAGAATGGGTGTTAAAGCCTATCTTTTTGAGGAGCTTCGACCAACTCCAGAGCTTTCATTTGCAGTGCGGCATTTAAATGCCGCAGGGGGAATTGTGATTACCGCATCCCATAATCCCAAGGAGTACAACGGGTATAAAGTTTATGGTCCGGACGGGGGCCAGATGGTTACTGCATCAGCGGATGCCCTGATTGCTGAAATAGAAAAGGTTAAGGATATTTTCAATATTCAAAAACTGACGCTAAAGGAAGGCCTGAGCCAGGGAAAAATTCAAATGGTAGGGGAAGAGATGGATGATGCGTTTACTAAAGCGGTAACATCGATTTGTCATCCTAACCCGAATAGTCCTCTTAAAGTTGTTTATACACCGCTGCATGGTTCGGGAAACAAACCAGTACGTCGGGTTCTGGCCGAATTGGGCTATCAAAATGTAATCGTTGTGCCTGAACAGGAACTGCCCGATGGCAATTTCACCACAGCTCCATACCCCAATCCGGAAGATCGTTCGGTCTTTACTTTAGCAATGGCTTTGGCTGATAAATGCAATGCTGATATTATCATCGGCACGGATCCGGATAGTGACCGGGTCGGCGTTGTGGGACGAAACCCCAAAGGTGAGTTTGATGTTTTTACGGGGAATCAAACCGGCGCGCTGTTAGTGGATTATTACCTCAAAACTCGTCCGGAATTGCCAAAGAATAAAGTGGTTATCAAAACCATTGTTACCAGTGAGCTTGGCGGCGTTGTAGCAAAAAGCCATGGCGCCAATGTGGTGGATGTTCTAACGGGGTTTAAATATATCGGGGAATGTATGACTGAGTATGAAAAAACCGGGGAATATACATTTGCGTTTGGTTATGAAGAAAGTTATGGGTATCTGGCTGGGAATTATGCCCGGGATAAGGATGCGGTTGTGGCTTCAGCGCTGGTTTGTGAAATGGCGGATTACTATGAAAAACAGGGACTCACGCTTTACGAAGCATTGATTGCCTTATATGAAAAACATGGGTATTTTGTTGAAGAGGTGATGGCTTTAACCCTTGAAGGAATTGCAGGAAAGGCCAAAATTATTGAAATCATGAATAAATTCCGAAAGGTAAAACTGACTGGTTTTGCTAATGCCCAATTGGTGAAATTCAATGATTACGAAGCAAGTGTCAGCCGGAATTTAACCACGGGTCTAGAGGAAGTGATTGATCTTCCTAAATCAAATGTTTTGAAATTTGTTTTTGATGATTATTCCTGGTTTGCCCTTCGTCCATCAGGGACAGAACCGAAGTTGAAAATATATTTTTCGGTTACCGGCAAAACAGAAGAAGAAGCAACAGCAAAGAAAGGCCTGTTGAAAAAAATAGTAACAGATTTAACTGAATAGGATCGTAGGGGCGATCCATGATCGCCCGTGGACGTTGGTATAAAAGATCAGTGTTGTCGGGCGGGTAAGGTCCGCCCCTACAGTATGATGAAATATGTTATTTAAAAAGGCATGACCCCAAAGTTTTGGGATCATGCCTTTTAGTTAGTTCATTAATAAATTAATTTACAGTGTCAGAGGAGGAACTGCCTCCTGAAGAGGAATCTGAACCGGTCGATCCTGAACCAGTAGAGCCGGAACTGGAAGATCCTGAGTCGGTGGAACCCGAACCAGAGGAACCCGAGCTGGAAGAATCCGAACCGGTCGATCCTGAGCTGGAAGAGCCAGAGCCGGTCGATCCTGAACTGGTAGAATCCGAACCAGTAGAGCCAGAGCTGGAAGATCCTGAGTTAGAGTAGTCCGAGCTGGAAGTTCCAGAACTAGTGCCCGAGCTGGAGGACCCAGAACTTGAACTAGGGCTGGAAGACCCAGAACTTGAATCATTCGAATATGAAGACGTACTATCATAGGTGCTGTCCGAGGTGGTTGATTCGGTATAGGTTGAAGACGACCCGGAGCCGGCATAGGCGGCAATAGCGGAACTTATTTCTTCCACAGTATCGGATGGCACATAGGCGGTATAGGTACTTGAGTTCGAACCAGTAGTTCCGGTGGTTCCGGTAGTTCCGGTAGTTCCAGTGGTTCCAGTCGTTGTAGGTCCGTAAATAAACGCGTGAAGAGCAATTACGTTATCAGAAAGTGTGTTTGGCACGACATAAGAAACACTGTTAATCATGGCATTTTTAACATAGGTATCAGTCGGCAATCTAAATTCCAAAAATTGTTTGTCAGGAGATCCTAAAAATGCTTTTGCATAAGTTGTTATTTCATTAATAGAAAGGGTGGTTTTTATATAGGGATATACCTTGCTTATCAGGTTCACGCCGGTCATAATATCAATGTTAAATGCTTTTTTGGCAATCTGTCCGACAACCTCGCGCTGACGTTCTGTTCGATGGTAATCATCATCACTGTACCGATTACGTGCATAGGCCAATGCCTGAACGCCTGTTACGGTTTGGATACCGGTCGTTGTAAGGTAGGGATCAGCTTTTCCAACCTTGTCATTGACATCATCAATATACTTGTTGGTCCAGTCAAGCACATTTTGATCCAGTACATTAATCTCAACTCCTCCTAAGGAATCAACTGTATCAACCATGGCATCAAAATTGACGACCACATAATCGGTAATATTGAGATCGAAATTTTGGTTTAAGGTTTTAACGGCAAGCTCTGGTCCGCCGTAGGCATAAGCTGCGTTGATTTTATCATAACTTTGATTGGTTGTTTTCGTTGCTGGGATCTCAACCAATAAGTCACGCATAATAGAAGTTACTTTTATGTTCCCATTTCTAAAATCCATAGACACAATCATAATTGTATCTGACCGATCACCGTCAATGTCACTTCGTCCGTCGATACCAAAGACTGCTATATTAACGGTATCAATATCTAAATTATTATTCACATTTAATTGTGATTCATCTAGTTGGGGTTCTGCGACCATTTCATTGATTTGACTGAGCGTGTTAAAGCCGTAGACTATTCCGGTGCCGATAAGTGAGGCAATCAAGAAAAGTATGACTAGAATTATTTTCTTTTTCATAAAGATTCCTTTCGCTTTACGAGGTAAAATCATATACACTATATAATAACATAAACTTGCTTAAAAAAACATTGAATTAATGAAGGAAAACGATAAAAGTTAAATGGAGAAAATAATTTCGTGTCGTTAAGATTATCTTAAGAACGAGAAAGAATCTAGAAAAAAATAGACTTTTAAGAGAATATCGAGTATAATAACAATGAATTTTTATGGCTAAAAAAAGTTAAAAAAGAACAATGAAATTAGGTGAATTATGAAAGTATTATTAACAGGTTCAAACGGTCAACTTGGTAGGGAACTTACGCAACAGCTTAAAGAAAAAGAAATAGCCTTTGTGGGATATGATATTCCAGAGTTTGACATTACTGATAAAGAAAAGATTGCCGATATTATTGATAAAGAGCAGCCGACCGTTATTATTAACTGCGGTGCCATGACGAATGTGGATGGCTGTGAAACTCAGAAAGAAACGGCCATGGCGATTAATGCCATGGGGCCGAAATATTTAGCGCAAATTGCCAGGGATAAAGATATTGTCCTGGTACAGATTTCAACCGATTACGTTTTTAACGGAGCAGGGATACCGGAAAACGGGTCTTTGCGGCCTTATGTAGAAACGGATTCGATTGATCCGCTGACGGTTTACGGCGAAAGCAAAGCAGCCGGGGAAAAAGCGGTTGCGGAAATTGTGCCGAAGTATTTTATTGTTCGAACAGCATGGTTATATGGGGATGGTAAGAATTTTGTGAAAACCATGTTGGATCTCGCCTCCAAGCATCCGAAGCTCACCGTTGTAAATGATCAGATCGGTTCACCAACGAGCACGGTGGATCTGGCAGCGGCGATTATTGATTTAATTCAGACCGATCATTACGGACTTTATCACGGGACCTGTGAGGGACAGTGCAGCTGGTATGATTTCACGCTGGAAATTTTCAGATTGTCGGGGATTGACATTCCGGTGGAACCCGTTACTTCAGAGCAATTTGTTAGTCCAACTCCCCGTCCAAAATATTCGGTTTTAGACAACAAAAAACTGAAAGATTTGAAGATGAATCATTTCAGACCATGGCAAGAGTCTTTAGTAGAATATCTGAAAAAATTAAACGCATAATTTAAGGAAAGAGGCAATCATGAAAGGTATTATATTAGCTGGAGGTTCCGGCACACGACTTTATCCCATTACCCGGGCGGTATCAAAACAATTATTACCTGTTTACGATAAACCGATGATTTATTATCCTCTGGCAACACTGATGCTGGCAGGGATCAGAGACATTTTAATTATTTCAACACCCATTGATCTGCCCATGTTTGAACGACTTTTTGGCACTGGTGAAGAATTGGGATTGAAATTTTCTTATGAAGTCCAGGAAGCCCCAAATGGCTTGGCAGAAGCCTTCATTATTGGTGAAAAATTTATTGGAGAAGACCAGGTTGCCCTTGTATTGGGCGACAATATTTTTTACGGACACGGATTTACCGGAGCAATTCGTAAGGCTGCTGAGCTGGAAGAGGGTGCGGTTATTTTTGGATACCCGGTTACCGATCCTGAACGCTATGGAGTGGTTGAGTTTGCGGAAGATGGAACAGTTCTTTCGATAGAAGAAAAACCGGAGATACCAAAATCGCATTTTGCAGTTCCAGGGCTTTATTTTTACGATAATAAGGTTATTGAAATTGCAAAAAACATTAAACCATCACCACGTGGCGAATTGGAAATTACAACGGTTAACGAAACTTACCTAAAACAGGGAAACTTAAAGGTTGAACTTTTTGGACGGGGAATGGCATGGCTTGATACGGGAACCCACGACAGTTTAATTGAAGCATCCAACTTTGTTGAAACCATTCAAAAAAGACAGGGGCTTTATGTGGCATGTATTGAAGAAATTGCCTATCGGCATAAATTTATAAATCAAGATCAGTTATTGAAGCTGGCTGAACCCTTAAAGAAAACAGCTTATGGTCAATACCTGATTCAATGTGCAAAAGAAAAGTAGGAGAGAATATGGCAAAAATCAATGTAATAGAAACAAAAATAAAAGGCCTGGTTGTTATAGAACCCTCTGTTTTTGGGGATGAACGCGGTTATTTTATGGAAACCTATAATGAAGAAGAATTTCATAAAGTTGGTTTGACCATGAAGTTTGTCCAGGATAATGAATCAAAATCAAGCAAAGGTGTTCTTAGAGGCCTTCATTTTCAGCGAAAATTTTGTCAGGGAAAGTTGGTCCGTGCAACAAGAGGCGAAGTATTTGATGTCGCTGTTGATCTTCGAAAGGGTTCACCAACTTATGGGCAATGGGCAGGCGTGACTTTAACGGAAGAAAATAAAAAAATGTTTTATGTGCCGGAAGGCTTTGCTCATGGTTTTTTGGTCTTGTCTGATGAAGCGGTGTTTAATTATAAATGCACCAATCTTTATGCACCGGAATATGATGGCGGCATCCGCTGGAATGATCCGGAAATTGGCATAGAATGGCCACTTGATGGAATCGGAGATCTTTTGCTTTCAGAAAAGGATACAAAACTTCCATTTTTAAGCGAGATCAAAGATACGTTAAGATTTGAATAAGGATAGAATGGAGTAAAAATGAAAATAGTATTAATCACCGGTGGTGCCGGATTTATTGGTTCTAACTTTGTTAAATATATGCTGAATCAGCACCCGGATTATATAATAGTGAATTTGGATGAACTGACCTATGCAGGAAATCTTGAAAATTTAACCGATATTGAAGATAATAAGAATTATGTTTTTGCAAAAGGAGATATTGCGGACCGTCCTTTTGTTAAGGATCTTTTTGCAAAATATGATTTTGATACGGTTGTCAATTTTGCCGCCGAGTCTCACGTAGACAGAAGCATTGAGGACCCCGAGATTTTTGTTCAGACCAATGTAATGGGGACACTCGTGCTTTTGGATGAGGCAAAAAACAACTGGCAAACAGGAAAAGATGAGAATGGCTATCCGACCTATCGGGCCGGGGTACGGTATCATCAGGTATCCACCGATGAGGTTTACGGAGCGTTGGGAAAAACGGGAATGTTTACCGAAACAACACCAATCGCGCCGAACAGCCCTTATTCAGCATCCAAGGCCAGTGCCGATTTGATTGTTCGGTCTTATGGTCAGACGTTTAAATTACCAGTCACCATCAGTCGCTGTTCAAATAATTATGGCCCTTATCATTTCCCGGAAAAGCTGATTCCGCTGATGATTTCAAACGTCATCGCTTTAAAAAATCTTCCTGTTTACGGGGATGGTATGCAGATAAGGGATTGGCTTCATGTGAAGGATCATTGCAGTGCCATTGATACCATTTTGGAAAAAGGGGCGGCCGGCGAAATCTATAATATTGGCGGAAATAATGAAAAAGCCAATCTTGAGATCGTTAATTTAATCATTGAAAATGTCGGAAAAAAACTCCGCTCAGGAAAATATAATATTGATAATGATGGCACAAAAATTAGCAAAGATCTTATCACCTATGTTGAAGATCGATTGGGCCATGATCGCCGGTATGCCATTGACAATACAAAAATCACCACTGAATTGGGTTGGAAACCAGCCTATACCTTTGAACAGGGAATCGCTGAAACCATTGAGTGGTATTTGAATAACCAGGAATGGCTGGAACGCGTGAAATCCGGTGGGTATAAAGCGTATTATCAGAAAATGTATTCAAAAAAGTAAAATAGCTTAAAAAAAAGCACATTAGATTGTGCTTTTTCAATTAAGATTTATGATGAGGTGTTAAGTTGTATTTATTCAAAGATTTATTGGAGTATTTCAAAGATTTATATGAAAATCGCGAACTGATCGCAAAATTTTCGAAAAATGATTTTAAATCACGGTATGCCGGCTCGTTTTTAGGAATTCTCTGGGCATTTATTCAGCCGACGGTTACCATTGCAGTGTATTTTGTTGTTTTTGGTCTGGGTTTGAAATCAAGTCCAGCTGGGGGGATGCCTTTCGTTTTGTTCTTGATAACCGGAATTATTGTCTGGTTTTTCTTTTCAGAAGGGCTGACCAATGGAACAAACTGTTTTCGGGAATATAATTATCTGGTTAAAAAGGTGACGTTTAATATAAAAATTTTACCAACGGTAAAAATAATATCTTGTTTATATACCCATGCATTCTTTATCGCCTTTGCAGTGGTTATGGTGTTGCTTTATGGGTATTCGATAACGCCCTATTTTTTGCAGATTTTCTATTATTTATTTTGTTTAATTGTTTTTTTAACCGGACTAACGTGGGTAACGGCCTCATTACAGCCATTTTTTACGGATATCCTGCAATTTATCAATGTGATAATGCAGGTCTTGTTCTGGGGAACTCCGATTTTAGTACCGATTGAAACATATCCGGCTGGTTTATTGCGGATTATGAAATTAAATCCCCTCTATTATATTGTTCAGGGATATCGGGAGTCTTTTTTCGGGCAAGGCTGGTTTTGGCAACATCCCGCCATGACTGCTTATTTTTGGGGATTCACATTTGTACTGCTGCTGGTCGGGATTGCAGTTTATAGAAAATTAAGACCGCATTTTTCTGATGTCTTATAGAAAAGCGGATTCAGTATCATTGGAGGACAAAATGTCGGAAGTGGCAATAAAAATAGAAGACGTTACGAAGATTTATCGTTTGTACAAACGTCCCATGGATCGATTGAAGGAATCCATGAGTCTGATTCGAAAGAAAGAATATCATCATAAATTCTACGCCCTCAAGAATGTTAATTTGGAAATTCTTAAAGGAGAATCGATTGGCATTATTGGCAGAAACGGGTCAGGAAAATCCACGCTTTTAAAAATAATTTCAGGGGTATTGACTCAGAGTGAGGGCAATGTTTATGTGGATGGAAAAGTTTCAGCGTTGTTGGAATTAGGAACGGGTTTTAATCCGGAATATACCGGGATCGAAAATATTTATTCAAATGGCCTTATCATGGGCTACAATAAAAAAGAAATGGACAAACGCGTTGACAGTATTATCGATTTTGCTCAAATTGGAGAATATATTGATCAGCCGGTAAAGACCTATTCAAGTGGAATGTTTGCCCGTTTGGCATTTGCGACAGCCATCAATGTTGATCCGGAAATACTAATCGTTGATGAAGTATTGGCCGTTGGTGATTCCAAGTTTCAGATTAAATGTATCAATAAAATGGAAGAATTTAAGGCATCTGGAAAAACGGTTTTGTTTGTTTCTCATACCCTTGAACAAATCAAACGTTTTTGCACTAAAGGCGTTTGGATTGACAAAGGTGTGATGCGCATGGTTGGTGAAGTGAATCACGTGATTGATATGTATGAAAGTGAAATTTTAAAAGAGTCAATGGAGCAAAAAGAAGGGGAAAACGGAAGTTCACCTGTGAATATGGCGGAACTTGAAACGAATCTTGGAAAAATAAAATCAGTGAGTTGCAACAGCGAGGAACTGATGACCTTTGATGATTTTATCGTTGACATTGAGTATGAATTATTTGATGATATTTCAAGTAAACCCTTAGTGGGAGTGGCATTTTATACAATCGATCGACAGTATATTTTTGGACCAAACACCTATTTGGATGGAGTGGATATTCCGCAAACAAAAGGAATTCATCGCGTGTCCTATGTGGTGCCAAAATTGCCGCTGCTGGGGGGGAAATACGAGGTTGATATTGGACTCTTTGCAAATAAAAGCATCGTAAATCTGGATTATAACACCTGTGCTTTTGTAATAACCGTTTCGGCTGATTATTTCACAGAAGGTCTGGTACACATGGAACACCATTGGAAAATTAATGAAGAAGGGATTGAAAATGGAAAAAAAATCAGTTGTTGAACAAGAAGAGATAAAATATTTTATCGATAAAATAGTGAAAGATGAAGAAAATCATTGTGCAAGTGTCCAAGGATGGGCCTTTAATACCAAAACGAAAGAAACGGTTGATCTCTACATAGTAGGCCATGAATCGGAAGGAGTTACATTTAAACGGGATTTTAGAATTGATGTCAATAATAAGTATTGCTTGCCTGACGATGCAAAAGCTGGTTTTATTATTGAATTTGACGAAAAGACCTACGGTAAAATATTAAATCTGAAATTTAAGGACGGACAGGTATCAAAAGTAGTAAAATTAAATTTGAAGAAAAATTATGATTACCTGAAAAAGCCTAATCTTTTTAATGCAACAAGACTGGTTAATACAGCGACGAGAACGATTGGGTATTTTAGCCGGAATGGATTAAAGAACACGATCAGAAAAATTAAGTTTGAGGTTAAATACAAAAATCAGGAAAACTATAATTTCTGGATTGATGTTCATGAAGATTATGATATGAAAAAAGTGCTGGACGATATAAGAAAATTTGACTATTCACCTAAAATATCCATTGTGATGCCGGTTTACAATGTGGAAGCAGAGTGGCTAAGTGCCTGCATCAATTCTGTTATAAACCAGCATTATAAAAACTGGGAATTGTGCATCGCAGATGATTGCTCAACGGACGCACATATCAAACCCTTATTGGAATCTTATAAAAAGCAGGATTCTCGAATAAAGATTGTTTATCGAAAAGAAAATGGACATATTTCTCAAGCCTCCAACTCAGCTCTGGGGATTGCGACGGGTGAATTTGTTGGACTTTTGGATAATGATGATACCTTGTCAGACTTTGCCTTATATGAAGTGGTGAAATTATTAAATGAACATCCGGAAGCGGATCTTATCTACAGCGATGAAGACAAATTAAGCGAAGACAATAAACGGAGCCAACCGTTCTTTAAAACAGACTGGGCACCGGATATACTATTGGCAACAAACTATATTTGTCATTTCGGTGTTTATCGAAAAACAATCGTTGACGAAATCGGCGGATTCAGAAAAGGCTATGAAGGTGCGCAGGATTATGACCTGGTGCTGCGTTTTACTGAAAAGACAGATAAAATTTATCATATTCAAAAAGTTCTATATCACTGGCGGATGATCAGCAATTCTACGGCAGTCAATCCTGATTCCAAGGGTTATGCATTTGAAGCAGGAAAAAAATCATTGGAAGATGCCCTTGCGAGAAGAGGCATTAAGGGAAGCATTTCTCATGGCGCTTTTCCCGGTGTATACAATGTTGAATATGAAATTGTGGATGATGGATTGGTATCGATTATCATTCCAACCCGGGATAATGCAGTGGATCTGAAAGCCTGCGTGGATTCGATTTTCGAAAAAGCAGCAGATGAAAAATTTGAAATCATCATTGCTGATAATGGGAGTGAAAAAGAGGAAACATTAAAATTATTTGAATATTATACAAAAAAGTATAAAGATCAGTTCAAAGTGGTTCGTCTGGATATGCCCTTTAACTTTTCGCGGATCAATAATCTGGCAGTTAAGGAATCAAAAGGTAAATACCTCCTCTTTTTAAATAATGACATCAAAGTCATAACCCCGGGATGGATTAAGCGGATGATGAGTCTTGCGCAACAGGAACGAATTGGTGCCGTTGGGGCGAAGTTGTATTATCCTGATAATACCATTCAGCATGCCGGGGTTCTCCTCGGAATGGGGGGAGTTGCCGGACATGGTCATTGCGGATATCCCCGTGGGGATTATGGCTATTTTGGGAAATTGGTAATCAATAATAATTATTCAGCAGTGACTGCTGCTTGTATGATGGTGAAGCGCAAAGATTTTGATGCCGTTGGCGGATTTGAAGAAAAATTAACAGTGGCATTCAATGATGTCGATTTTTGCTTAAAACTCTATTCAAAAGGAAAATTTAATGTTTGGATACATGATGTTGAATTGTATCATTATGAATCAAAATCTCGGGGATCTGAAGATACCTATCAGAAATATAAACGTTTTAACAGTGAAATAGACTTTATGAAAAAACACTGGCTGAAGTATGTAAAAAATGATCCCTTTTATAATACGAATCTTACCAGAGTTGATGGAAATTATGCGATTTGCGTTGATATTGTGGGTTATGTTAAAGGGAAAAAAACGGACTCTGATTTTGATGAAAGTGAAGACGAAAAAAAAGCAAAAAATATGCGTAACAAATGTAACAAAAAATTTGACGGGCATATTATTTAGTGATATTATCGGGACAAGTAAAACATAGAAATTTTCTATAATTATAGAAGAAAGGAGGATTATTTTGGAAAGCACGAAAAGCAGTAAAAGATTAGTAAGTATGGGGGTAATTATATTACTTCTGTTTCTAACTGTTTTCTCATATTATAGTCCAAACGTTGATGCATCGCGACAGACAATCATTATCAATCCCGGACATCAGGTAGGAACAGATAGCGGTGCGGTAAACAGCACAACGGGGATTACGGAAGTAGAGCTTAATAATGCTTTGGCGATTAAGATTGTAACGACTTTGAGAAACAACGGTTATAATGCCATGCTGAGTCATCAAATTCCTGAGAATACAACAGGTTTGCCGACTTTACTGGCAACAACAACGAATGATTCAACACAGATAGCTAATGCGGCCAATAAACTGGGAGCTGATCTGGTAATCTCTGTTCATCATAATTCAGGCGGCACAACAGCCAGCGGTTATGAGTTCTACTGGAGCAGTTATCATCCGTCCGTTGACACCAATGGGCTTTATGAAGTAACCGGTTTATGGTCAGATGGCTCGTCGGCAACATTGGATTCAACTCCTTGCGCAATAGCTTTGAAGTCCAAGGAATTGGCCAATCTTTTTAATACGAATTTTAAATCTTTGGACTATGTTCCCAGCAGAAATAAGATAGTTGAACGCGATGACGCGTTCACAAGAAAGACCAGCATGCCTTCAGTGTTAATTGAAGCGGGTTTTGTATCCAATGATGCAGAGTCTTTAGCAATGGCCGACGGCGGCAATCAGCAAAAGATGGCAGATCAGGTTTTGGTCAGTGTCAATCAGTTGTTTGGAAATGATACGAGTACAACAGTTATTAAAGCAGATAGCGTAAAAGCAACGGTTTCAGGCAATCAAATTACAGCGACTGTAAGCGGGATTAATGCTCCTGATTCGGTGAAGACTATTTATTTTCCGGTATGGAGTGAGGTAGGCGGACAGGATGACATCAAATGGTACACAGCAACAAAGCAAAGTGACGGAAGCTATAGCCTAATCATCGATATTAAGGACCATAACTACAACAATGGGGTATATAACATTCATTGTTATGCAGTTGACAACAGCGGCAATTTGGTATTTTTGGGTAACACGACAGCAAATGTTAGTACCAGTGCGCAAAAGATGACAGCCGACAGTATTTCCAACAGTGTTTCAGGCAACCAGATCACAACGACGGTAAAGGGAATCACTGCACCAAATGGAATCCAAACCATCTATTTACCGACATGGAGTGAGACCGGCGGACAGGATGACATCAAATGGTATGCAGCAACGAAACAAAGCGACGGAAGCTATAGCCTAACCATCGATATTAAGGATCATAACTATGACAATGGGGTATACAACATTCATTGTTATGGTGTGGACAACAGCGGCAATACGGTATTCTTGGGTAACACGACAGCCAATGTTACGGCGCAGAAGATGACAGCCAGCAATATTTCCAGCAGTGTATCGGGTACCCAGATTACAGCGACGATAAAAGGAATTACTGCGCCAAATGGAATCCAAACCATCTATTTACCGACATGGAGTGAGACCGGCGGACAGGATGACATCAAATGGTATACAGCAACGAAGCAAAGTGATGGAAGCTACAGCCTAACCATTGACATTAAGAATCATAATTATGACAGTGGCATATACAACATCCATTGTTATGGTGCAGACAGCAGCGGTAATTTGGTATTTTTGGGTCAAACAACAGTGAATGTAACTGTTTCAGCGATGACAGCAAGTGATATTGAAGCGTCGGTAACGGAAAACAAAATTACCGTCAGTGTGGGTGGCATTACGGCTCCCAATGGCATAAAAAATATTTTGGTTCCAACATGGAGCGATAATGGCGGACAGGATGATATTAAATGGTACACAGCGACTAAACAAAGTGATGGAACCTACGGGATCACCATTGATGCAAAAAACCATAATGGAGACAGTGGAGACTATTCTATTCATGTTTATGGGGTAGAAAACGATGGACGATATGTATTCCTTGGGAATACATCGGTGAATGTCAGATATGTAGAAACACCCATTATGGGAGAGACAACAGTCACAGCGGCTGAATTAGTAGCTTACTATAAGAGCACCGGAAGTGTTTACCCACAAGTGTATAATAATCTTGGTGTTAACTTAGAGAAATTTGTAGATTTGTATATTCAGGAGTGTAACGCTGAAGGCATTCGGGCAGAAGTTGCTTTTGCGCAAGCCATGCTGGAAACCGGTAATCTTCAATTTGGTGGAGATGTTAGTGTAAACCAGTTTAATTTTGCAGGACTGGGAGCAACCGGCGGGGTTCCGGGTTTTGATTTTGCAGCGACTTATGGAAACAATAGTTTTGGTCTGCAGATGGGTATCCGAGGGCATGTTCAGCATCTGAAATGCTATGCCAGTGATGAGCCTTTAAATCAGACGAAAGTCGATCCTAGATGGAATGATACATTACGGCTAAGGGCAATTTCCGTTGAGGAATTGGCAGGAACATGGGCTGCTGATAAGACCTATGCAACAAAAGTTAAAGCGGTTATGAATAAGTTTTAAATAAAAAAACAGGATTGGTTTTTTCAATCCTGTTTTTTTGTGGAAGATTTTTGCCGGAAGTAAGGTTTTTTATGTCGGTTCGATTGATTACTAATAATTATAATGAATTGGTCGATATATACAAATGAACAATTTGATGGTTAATAATATAATGAGAACATGAAAAATAGAATTGTGAGAGAAGAAGGAATGATGCAAATTATACGTGAGAATTCTGTAATGAAGTGGATTGCTTTGTTTTGTGCACTTGTTTTGCTTTCGGGATGCTTGCCCTGGAATATTGAGGCACAGGAAAACAACGGGACAGCAAAGCTGGCTATTCTGGTAAAAACTGAAGAAGGTCAGCCGATTAAAAATGCTGTTTTTGAAATTCAAAACGAGCAGAAAGAAGTGATGGAAACCTGCACTAGTGATGAAAATGGTCGAGCTGAAATAAAAGAAGTTGATGACGGAAACTACCAGCTTGTGCAGATTAAAACGCAGGAGGAATATGAACCTGCAGTGGAACAACCCATTGAAATAAAGACAGAAGTTCCGATAAGAGAAGAAATTATAATCAATAAATCTGGTTTGAAAGAACCGGAAGACGACCCATCCGGGGCAGATAAAAAGGTTGGTTCTGAACAGCATGAAGAGGACATGCCTGCTGTTGAAAAACAGATTCCAGAAACAACAGGCGACAGTGTCAAAGAAGACAATACCATCAGCATCAGTGTTGGCGAAGTGTACAATAACAGCTATAAAGTGAGCATTACCGGAGTCGGAAATTCTGAAGGAATCAGCGGTGTTTTGTTTCCGACCTGGAGCCAAACTAACGGACAGGATGATATCCGATGGGAAAAAGGGACCTATGCGGGAAATGACACATGGGAAGCAACGATTAACCTCAAAGACTATAAACAGACATTTGATACCTTCATCAGCCATGCCTATATAATTGATAAATCCGGGAAAATGACGTTTTCTGGATTTACTGAGAAAATCATAGAAAATCCTGTTGGTGATGTTGCTGTGAATATCACACAGAATCCGGATAGTACAACTCAATTTACAGTCAGTACGCTTGGCTGTGCAGGAAAAAACGGGATTGGCAGTGTGTGGTTTCCAACATGGACAGAAAGAAATGGACAGGATGATATTGTGTGGTATCAGGGAATACTGGGAAGCAATGGAGAATACAGTGTTACCATCGACAGTAAGGATCATGGGTTTGAAACTGGCTTATATAATGTACATACCTACATTTACGGATTGCAGGGAGATGTGACCAAAACATCTGTTAACACCTATAAAATGGCTGATCCTACGCCAAATATCAGTGTCGGTGAAGTGAACAATGACAGCTACAAAGTGAGAGTTACCGGTGTCAGCAGTTCAGAAGGTGTCAACGGGGTCATGTTTCCGACCTGGAGTCAAACCAATGGACAGGATGATATTCGCTGGGAAAGCGGGATCTATGTAGGAAACGATACATGGGAAGCAACGATAAATCTCAAAAATTACAGGAGCAGTTATGATACATTTATAACCCATGCCTATGTGGTAAAGGAGAATCAACAGTTAAAATATGTATGTCATACAGAGAAAATCATAAACAATCCTTTTCAGGCAGAACCTTTGGAATTAGAAATACAGCCAGATCGTGATGTTTCAAAATTTGTCATCAGTACAAAGAACTGCAGCGGCAAATCTGGAATTGGCTCTGTGCTTTTTCCTGTATGGACAACAAGAAATGGGCAGGATGATATCCAGTGGATTCAGGGAATATTAGGGAGTAATGGTGAGTATAGTGCGGTGGTGGATATCGAAAATCATGGCTTTGAAACAGGACCTTATCTAATTCATGCTTACCTGCATGGGAATGGAGATGAAAATATTGCATTTTCGAACAATTCATTCACTCTGGAAAAAACGACCCCTACCTTTGAATATGATAATGCTGTCTTAAACAATGTATTTAAAATGAGAATAAAAAATGTCAGCAATGAAAATGGAGTATCTGGAGTCATGCTTCCAACTTGGAGCAATATTGACGGTCAAGATGATATACATTGGGAACAAACAACATATATTGGAAATCATACTTGGGAAACAACGGTGGATTTAAAAAAATACAATCAAATTGTTGATACTTTCATTACCCATGCTTATCTAGTTGATAAAAACGGAAAATTTGTTATGTCGGCGCAATCGTCAAGAACAATTAAACAAAACACGGCAACGGTTTATGGCTACTTCGCATATCCTTTGGATACACAGTATCAGCCAAATCCGGATGATCCCACCGATTGGTTTGGAGCGAGGTGGGGAGATATTCATGAAGGGATCGACATACCGGCCGATCGATACGCTAACTGTTATTCGGTCTGCAACGGAATGGTTGAAAGAGCGGGCTATTTTATGGGATACGGTAGATATGTCCGAATTCGAACGACTGACTGCTATGGAGAGAGTGTGTCTTTCTTTTATGGTCATCTTCAGGAAATAAATGTCAGTGTCGGCCAAAATGTGGGAATAGGAACGAAGATTGGATCAGTTGGCGGATCTGGTTACGATGCCAACGCAAATTATATCGATAATGCTTATGGATCCCATCTCCATTTTGGAGCAATTGCTAATGCAGACGATGCCTGCGTTGATCCAGAATTATGGATTGATTTCCATAATCCCTACAACAATATCAATTAAAGGAGACTGATGATAGTCTCTTTTTTTATTTAGAGAAAACAAGATACTGTGTTATAATGAAACGAATTTATTATCATACAAGGAAGTATTTATGAAGAGTGACGTTTCAGTTATTATTCCGAATTTCAATGGAGAAAAATATATTGCCGATTGTCTTGACAGTATCCTCAATCAAAGTTTCAATCAATACGGTCAAATAGAAATCATTGTTGTTGATGACTGTTCCAGTGACGACAGCATCAATATTATTAAAGGATACAAAGATGTAAGGCTAAAAGAAAATTCTGTTAATTCAGGTTTTGACAAATCGGTTAATGAAGGCATCAAGGCCAGCAGTGGGACATACTGTTTACTTTTAAATAATGATGTGGTTGTTGATCATGATTTTGTTAAATACTTATATGAACATATTGACAAAAATCCAAAGGTGTTTTCGGTCAGTTCAAAAATGATTCGTTATTATGAGCGGGATAAGCTTGATGATACAGGGGATTTTTATAATATTTTCGGTTGGGCGTATAAACGTGGAGATGGAAAACAGGTTGAGTCTTATCAAAAACGGACATTGGTTTTCAGCACTTGTGCTGGAGCAGGCATTTATCGCCGATCACTTTTGAATGAGATCGGTTTATTTGACGAAGCATTTTTTGCTTACATGGAAGATGTGGATATTTCTTATCGGGGGCTGATTTTTGGTTACCAAAACCATTATGAGCCGCAGGCAAGATGTTATCATATTGGAAGCGCAACCACTGCTGACGGCCAAAAATATAGCCCTTTTAAAGTAAGAATTTCAGCAAGAAATAATATTTATGTTCTTTATAAAAATATGCCGCTGATCCAACTTTTGATAAATAGTCCTTTTTTAATTTTGGGATTTCTGATTAAGTATTTCCTTTTTCTAAAACATGGTTATGGAAAAGATTATTCTGCAGGGATTAAAGAAGGGTTAAAAAGCTGTACGCAGTTAAAAAGAGTACCCGTTCAATTTAAAAATTTTGGTCATTATATTTTGATTGAAATTCAGCTTGTTTTTAATCTGTTTCGTTATGTTTTCAATAAACTGATCGGGTAGATCCGAATTTCATTTCTTTTCTTTCATATTCAAAAAGTGCATGGTATAATATAGTGTCTTTTAGATGAAAAAACTGCATAAGAAAGGCCTAATATGGATTTATCAATTATCATTGTTAATTATAAAACACAGGAATTGACATCAAATTGTGTTGACTCAATTATTAAAAGCAATACCCGTGGACTAGACTACGAAATAATTGTCGTGGATAACGCTTCGGAAGATGGAAGCATTGAAGCAATTGAAAAGCAGTTTCCGCAAGTAAGAACAATCAAAAACCAAGAAAATCTTGGATTTTCCAAGGCGAATAATATGGGCATTAAAATAGCGGAAGGGGATTACATTCTGTTATTGAATTCTGACACAATTGTGGAATTCAATACGTTAAAAGAAGCACTTCAGTTTATAAAAGATCACAAACACACTGGGGCTTTAGGCTGTAAAATACTCCTGCCGTCAGGTAAACTGGATGCTGCCTGCAAACGGAGCTTCCCAACTCCTGCCAACGGCATTTATCACAGCTTGAATTTGGATATGGCCTTTCCGGATAACGTGCGTTTAGGAGCCTATAATCTCACGTACGCGGATGAAAATAAAACGAGTTCCATCGATTGTATCATGGGGGCGTTTATGATGGTTCCTCGGAAAGTGATCGATGAGGTTGGCATGCTTGATGAGGATTATTTCATGTATGGGGAAGATGTGGATTGGTGTTATCGCATAAAGAATGCTGGTTATCAAATCATGTATTATCCAGAGGTTCGAATTTTTCATCATAAAAAGGCCAGCGGGATTGGCAAGCGAAATCCAAAAGTGATAGAAGCCTTTTATGATTCCATGGGAATTTTCTATAACAAACATTATCAAAAGAGGTATAGTAAATTTACACGGTGGTGTGTGATTACAGGAACGGCCATAATGAAAAAAATGGCGCTGTATAAAAATAAGCGTAGAAAATAAAAGACAAATGAGGGAAAATTAGAAATGATCAAGAGCAATCAGCGGTTTTTTAATTTTATACTGGTATTATTTGATATCGTCGTTGTTACCATATCTTTATTGTTGGCGTGGTATATCCGGTTTGTATCGCCCTTTTTTGATGATGGGGTACGGACCATGGATCTTGGTGCTTATTTGGATCTGTTGTTAATTATCATACCACTTTATCTTATTTTTTTTGCTGCTTTTGGACTGTATAAACCCTATCGAAAACAACCATTTTATAAAGAGTGCCGAGAAATCATTGTTGCGAATATCATTGGAATCACGATCGTAATGGCGGCACTGTTCACCGGAAAAAATATCCATTTTTCCAGATACATGCTGGGAATGTTTTTTGCTTTCTCAACCATTTTGATGATGATTGAACGCGGATTAATTAGAAAGATTTTACGAATGGCCCGTGAGCGGGGATTCAATATTAAGTATATTATCATTGTTGGAGCCGGAAGCATCGGTCAGACTTTTGCCACGAAAATCATCGGGGACCGACAACTTGGATATAAAATTACAGGTTATGTGGATGACTATTATCATAAAATGGAAAAAAACGGGATTCCTATTTTAGGTACGACTCATGAAATGAATGAAATTCTTGAGGAATATCAGGTGGATGAAGTGATCATTGCGCTGCCGAATACCAGTTATAAACGGATCGATGAAGTGATCGATATTTGTGAGTATCAGGGAATAAAAACCCAGATTATACCGGATTATTTTCATTTGATTCAAGGGACGAAAGCGTACTTTGATGAACTGGATGGAATACCTCTGATTAATACACGTTATATCCCATTGGATCAACCCTTTAATAATTGGATAAAACGGATTGCAGATATCATTCTTTCGCTGATTATATTGATGTTGGTTTCGCCAATCATGCTGGTGACGGCAATACTTGTAAAACTGACTTCGCCCGGTCCTGTTATTTATAAACAGATACGGGTTGGAATGGGACGTAAAGAATTTTGGATTTATAAGTTCAGATCCATGCGATGCAATGCTTCTGGTCCTGGTGATATTGGATGGACCACTGAGGATGATCCGAGAAAAACAAAATTCGGGTCATTTATTCGAAAAACGAGTATTGACGAACTGCCTCAGTTTTTTAATGTTTTAAAGGGGGATATGAGCATTGTTGGGCCAAGGCCGGAAAGACCGCACTATGTGACCCAGTTTCAGCATGAAATTCCGAAATACATGATCAAGCATCATGTCCGACCGGGAATCACAGGTTGGGCACAGGTTAGCGGCTGGCGTGGTGATACCTCGATTCATAAACGGATTCAATGTGATATTGAATATATTGAAAAATGGACATTATGGTTTGATGTGAAAATATTTTTCATGACGTTCAAAGCGGTGTTTGAAAGTGGGTATTGATGGATGCAAAAATTAAATAATAAACAAATCAAGACGGTATTGATGTTAATTTCAATATTCATATTGTCGGCATTGATGGAAGTGTATTTTTTATTAATTGAAAATAAAATTTCAGTAAATAATCTTCTGTCGAAAGATGTTTTCAGCATTTTATTAAATAACGTTAATTTTATAAGAGTGTGTGTTATCATATGTTTGTTTATTGTGCTTATGATTGCTGTAAATATTCATGGATATAAGAAGATCGGAGAATATCTTTATAAATATCGATATCCAGTTGCAGGAGCTGTTTTCGCTTTGTTGGTATGCCTTGAAATTCATGGCTCATCCATCTTATATTGGCAGAATTATTTCCAGGGCAGTTCGACATATAATACGATCATCGGTATTGCTCGTGGGATTCGGAGTGATGAGTGGGCCGTGAATACGCCAATGATGCTTTCACAGTATTTCAACGGTGGTGGATTATTTCCTTATTTTAGCGAAACAATTCGTGGTACACTTACGGATGCCTTTATTATTTATGGGCAGCCGGTAAGGGATATTGCAGTGCTTTTCAGACCTTTTCATTGGGGATATTTATTTTTATCACCAGCGAAGGGCTTGTCTTTTTTTTGGATGGGTCGTATAATTGGTTTGTTTTTGGTATCTTTTGAATTTGGAATGATCATTTCTAAAAAAAGCAAAGTATTGTCTTTAGCATATGCAGTTTTAGTCACCTGGGCGCCGGTTGTCCAATGGTGGTTTGCAATCAATGGATTGGTAGAAATGCTGATCTTTGGGCAATTAGCTTTGATAATGCTGGCACTTTATATGAAAAGCAAGAATTACTATTGGCGGACATTTTATGCTTTTATTATATTAATATGTATGGGTGGTTATATCTTGACATTTTACCCGGCATGGCAAGTTCCTTTAGTGTATATGTTTTTAGCCTTATTGATTGGTACAATTCACGAAAATTGGCGAGGCTTTACCTGGGGTAAAAAAGATGTATTGATACTGATTATCACAATTGTCTTATTTGCAGTTGGAATGAGTTATATATTATCCAGATCTCTGGATACAATTGTTTCGATATTGGGAACCGCTTATCCCGGAAGTCGTTTTGAAACAGGTGGAAATCAACTTTCACGGTTTTTCTTATATCCAGGCAATTTATTTTTCGCGTTTTCAAGGGATTTATCCTATGCTAATCCTTGTGAATTGGCTGTCGTTTTTGATTTTTTTCCGATGGGTATTTTGTTAAGTTTTTGGGTTCTTTTCAAGCAAAAGAAAAAAGATGTTTATATCTTATCAATGATGGTTGCCAGCGTATTTCTTATCCTATGGTGCTTATTTCAATGGCCGGAATGGTTGGCAAAAATCACCCTGATGAGTTATTCTCAGGCAGCGCGGGCTTTTTTAGCTGTCGGGTTATTAAATGTTTTATTGCTTATACGATCACTGTCATTGATCGAAATATCTTTTTCTAAATGGATTTCAATAATAGGGGCGGTACTTATTGGTGTTGGAATGACGGCCATATCAATGAATATTTATGAGGGATACATTGATACCAAGATGGCTCTTGTTATTATGCCGGTCATGATCGGTTCGTTTTATGTTATATTTAATGGGAATAAAGTTTGGGCAAAAAAAGCATTCTTGATAATTGCGCTTTCTATTGCCTTTGTTTCCGGTATGTTTGTTAATCCATTAAGCAGAGGACTTGATGTCATTTATGAACAGGATATTGTTAAGGAAATTCAACAAATCAATAAGAGCGACAGCGGATTATGGATAGTGGATTCTGGAGATAAAACAGGATTTCCGATCATAAATATTCCACTCATGGCGGGAGCGCCAACGATTAATTCAACGAATGTCTATCCCGATTTGGAACGTTGGCAATTAATAGATCCAAATAAATCTTATGAAGATATCTATAATCGGTATGCTCATATTACCATTAATTTAGTTAATTTTGACACAAAAAGTACATTTGAACTAAATTATCCCGATCAATTTACAGTTAAATTAAGTGTTGAAGATTTACATTTATTGGGAGTAAAATATGTTTTATCAACACGGGCACTTGAAGATTTATCTACAGACGGTGTTAATTTTAAAACATTATCCTATGCAAATGGGTTTACCATATATGAGTTGGAATACAATTAAAATTGAAAGGTCGTAAAATATGGAACAAACGAAGAAAACGGCGATACTCATCCCGTGCTATAATGAATCAAAAACCATTGAAAAAGTGATCAAAGATCATCAAGCATTAATGCCTTACGCAGAAATATATGTATATGACAATAACTCTTCTGACGGAACGGATGAAATTGCCCGAAATGCGGGAGCCATTGTTAGACATGAGTACCGCCAGGGTAAAGGAAATGTTGTTCGATCAATGTTTAGAGATATCGATGCAGACTGCTATATTATGACTGATGGGGATGATACTTATCCCGCGGAATTTGCTTTGGAATTAGAAAAGCAGATTTATAATAAAAGAGCAGATATGGTAATTGGAGATCGGTTATCATCTACTTATTTTACAGAAAACAAACGACCGTTTCATAATATTGGAAATGTTTTGGTGAGAAAATTGATTAATATCTTATTTAAAGCAGAAGTAAAAGATATTATGACGGGATCCAGGGGATTTACCAAAGAATTTGTCAAATCTTTTCCGGTAACTGCAAAGGGGTTTGAAATTGAAACAGAAATGACGATTTTTGCTTTGGATAATAATTTTAAAATTGTTGAGGTGCCGATTGATTATCGAGACCGTCCGGAGGGAAGCGAATCAAAACTTAATACTTACACTGATGGGTATAAGGTTTTAAAAACGATCGGTACGCTGTTTAGAGATACAAAACCTTATATGTTTTTCTCCATTATTTCACTGATATTGCTTATTATTGGGGCAGCTTTTTTTATTCCTATTTTAATGAATTATTTAGATACGGGAATGGTTGCGCGATATCCGACGCTGATTGTTATATCGGCTTTAGCTATTATTGCCATAATCAGCTTTTTTTGCGGAGTCATTTTGCAAGTGTTGAAAAAACAGCATCGGCATAATTTTGAACGGTATTTGAATATGCTTAATGAGATTTGGAAAAAAGAAGTATAATTTCGATAGTCAAGTTTGGATAATAAAAATATGGTAAAAGAGGAAGAATAATTGGAAGAAAGAGAAATCGAATTAACTATTTTGATGCCTTGTTTAAACGAGGCAGAAACATTAGAAATATGTATAAAAAAAGCCAATAAATTTTTAAAAGAAAACAAGGTTGAGGGAGAAGTATTGATTGCTGACAATGGAAGCACAGATGGATCTCAAGAAATTGCATTAAAAAACGGAGCCCGCGTCGCTAATATTGATCAAAAGGGCTATGGCAGTGCATTAAGAGGTGGCTGTGAAAATGCGCATGGAAAGTATGTCATTATGGGCGATGCTGATGACAGCTATAATTTTCTGGACTTAATGCCATTTTTAGAAAAATTAAGAGACGGCTATGAGCTGGTTATGGGTAATCGATTCAAGGGTGGAATTGAAAAAGGAGCGATGCCTCCTTTACACAAGTACTTGGGGAATCCAGTGCTGTCTTTTATTGGACGGATTTTTTATCCAAGCAATATAAAAGATTTTCATTGCGGCCTGAGAGGGTATAACCGAGCCTCAATACAGAAGCTTCATTTACAGACAACAGGCATGGAGTATGCCAGCGAAATGGTTGTACAGTCAACGTTGCATAAATTAAAGATGGTCGAAGTTCCGACGACATTGTCTCCGGATGGACGCACCAGACCGCCTCATCTTAGAAGTTGGAGTGATGGCTGGCGGCACTTGAAATTTTTAATGATGTACAGTCCCAATTGGACATTTTTATATCCAGGTTTGATTTTAGCAATTATTGGTTTAATTGTCATGGGCATTATTGCGATAGGACCAACCAAAATTGGCACAGTCAATTTTGGCATCAATACGATGATGTATGGATCAGCAAGTCTATTGGTTGGTGTCAATATTAGTTTATTTTCACTTTTTACGAAGGCTTATGCATTGAATTCGGGGTTTATTCCAAATAGTACAAAAACCGTCGCTATTTTTGAAAAGTTTACAGTTGAAAAAGGAGTAATTATTGGTGCGGTTTTAACAGTGCTTGGTTTAGTGGCTACAATTGTTGCTTTTGTTATATGGGGAAATAACTCATTTGGCGACTTACAACCGGAATCGATCATGAAAATAACAATTCCGGCATCAACCCTTATTGCAATTGGTATCGAAATTGTTTTTGCAAGCTTTTTCCTGGGAATATTGGAAATAAAAAGAGAGCGATAAGAAAGAAACGGTTATTGTATAAATATAAGTTGTTTATCATTCTTTTGGACAAAAACAGTGAATAACGAAGTAGGTGAGAGAGTGACATCTTTAGCATGTGAATCAGGAAATAATCGATTTAAAGATTTTATAAAAGAAAATAGATTGATGATTTTTATAATTGTTTTATTATTGGTAAAACAATTGTTGGTAACAGGTATTCCAATATTTGCACATTCTGGAGCAGGTCATGATGATCGATTAATGATCAATATGGCGGATTCTTTAATAAATGGGCAATGGCTGGGGAATTATTCTGAAAAGACATTGGTAAAGGGCATTTTTTTTCCTCTTTTCCTAAAAATCAATTCTTGTTTTGGTATTCCCTATTCGATTGCGGTTTCTGTTTTTTATTCTTTTGCTGATATTGTTTTTATTTTAGGAATAAAAAAATTATTTAAAACGGAATACCCATTGTATATTATTTTTTTTGTATTGATTTTTAATCCCATTTCTTTTGCAGATGAAACTTTTCTGAGAGTGTACCGAAACAGTCTTACAGCTGGGGAAGTATTGATTGTTGCAGGAAGCATGATAGGGATGTATTTAAACCGGAATGAAAAGAATGGGCCCTTCATTTTTTGGGCTGTTTTAAGTGGTTTGGGATTAGCGGCTCTTTGGCATACACGCGAAGATGGGATTTGGATTATTCCGTTAGTGTTGATGGTTATTATGATTACATGGGTATCGATTTTTTTGAAAAAAGGACTGTCCAAAAAAGAAAAAGGAAAAAAAACAGTGATCACTGGAATTCCAGTGGTGATGCTTATATTGAGCACTTTAATAATTTCCAGCATTAATTACAATTATTATGGAATCTTTACGACCAATGAATTAAATAACAGTAATTTTACAGATACCATTAAATTAATTTATTCGGTGCAGGCTTCGGAGGATATTGATAGAGTTTCTGTTCCACGCAGTACCGTGGAAAAACTTTATGAAGTGTCTCCTTCGCTAAATAAAATTAGGGCTGAACTCGATTCAAGCCTTGATCGGTGGTCTTGGTATGATCAAGATGCCAAAGTGAGGGAGGTGGAGGATGGTTTTTTCTTCTGGGCATTGCGGGAAGCAATTTCAAATGCAGGTTATTACCAAAATGCAGAAATGGCTAATGAGTTTTACAATCAAGTGAATGGTGAACTTGAGGCTGCTTTTGAAAGTGGAAAAATTAACAAGCGGGCCACAATGCCTTCAGCACTGATGTCTCCATGGCGAGATAGTTATTGGCAGGAACTGCCCAAATCATTTTTCGTGACAATTCATTATATTGCAGGGTTTAAGTCAGTTGAAACAAGCATATCAACTAGTATCGATGATGGTCATAATGGAATTCGTCTCTTTGAAAAGGTAACAAATAATCTGGCAAGATATCCAGGTGAAGATATTAGCGGAAGTGATCAGATAAGGGTAGGAATGTTAAATCTAATTACAAGTATTTACCAAGCCTTTGGGGTAATCCTGTTTTTATTGGCAGGCATTGGTTATGTCGTGATTTCTGTCTTAATATTGTTTAAAAAGTGGAGAATGAAATTCAATCTTCTTGATTTTTGGTTGGTTTTATCGGGTTTATTGGGAAGTATGTGTGTATTGGCCATTGGTGTGGCATATACTGATATTTCAGCTTATGTGGCAATTTCGTATTGGTATTTGGCAGGAGCCTATCCGTTAATCATTGCTTTTAATATAATCGCGTTATACAAAATAACAGAAATTGTGATAACAGGGTCTTACAAGAGAAAGAAAAAGTAATTAGAAAAAAGAAAGCACGAGGTTAGTGTCAAAGTATGAAGACAAACGTTAATGAGGACAAAACGAAAATTAAGAACTATATATTCTTACATGCATGTTTATTATTCTATTCAATTGGTGCTATTTTTGCGAAGACGGCAAGTTCCAAAGCATTTTTATCGTTTGAATTTATATTATACTATGGCTTGTTTTTAGTAGTGCTTTTTATTTATGCGATCCTATGGCAACAGATACTCAAACGGTTTCCGTTAACCGTCGCTTTTGCAAACAAAGCGATCGTGATTTTGTGGGGGATTATATGGGGGTGTGTGTTTTTCGGAGAGACCTTTCGTTGGGGTATGATTTTAGGCTCAATCGTGATTGTTACAGGAATATATTTGGTGGTAAGTGATGATAAATAATGGATGGCTATATTATGTGTTTTATTTGATTTCAGTTCTGGTCGCATCTCTTTCTCAGGTTATCCTGAAGAAGAGTGCCAATATTCATTATGAAACCCATTTAAAAGAATATTTAAACCCTTATGTTATCGGGGCTTATTTCTTTTTCTTTGGTTCCTCCCTTTTAACAACCTTTTCCTATAAAGGCGTGCCTTTGACATTGGGACCGGTTTTAGAAGCCACTGGATATATTTATATCGGTATTCTGGGTGTGCTTATTTTAAAGGAAAAACTCAGCAAACGTAAAATTATTGGTAATCTTTTAATTGTCGGTGGGATACTTATTTATGCTTTTATTTAAGATAACAAGAGTAAAATGAATAACGGTTTTTATGATGTGAGAAAATCAAATTAGAAGGATAAGGTAAAAAATGGAGAATTATGATTCCACGGGTAAAGACATGAAAAAGCCAAAAATGATTCTTGAAAATATGGCGCACTCGAAAAAAGTAAATCGGACGGTTTTTATTGGAATTTTACTGATTACTTTTTGTTATATGTTGTTTCTAAACATTAAAACCCCTTTGATTGCTGACGATTATGTTTATAAATTTATTGCCGGTACCAGTACTCCCATTAATTCTTTTGGAGATATTGTACAATCCCTGATTCTTTTTTACCTAAGCTGGGGTGGAAGGCTTGTCGCCGAGCTTTTTAACCGACTGTTTATGTTGTGGGGAAAAGAAGTTTTTAATGTGGCGAATAGTCTGTGTTATAGTGTATTTGTTTTAACTGTTTATTTTTTAGCCATTGGACGCAAAATCAGTGCGTTTAAATTACTGCTGGTTACTATTCTAGTCTGGTTTTTCACCCCGGTATTTGGGCAGACTGTTATCTGGCTTACCGGTTCCTGCAATTATTTATGGTGTGGAACTCTGATTGTTCTGGCCCTTTTGCCTTTCCGTTTTTACGAAGAGAAGCAGACCGCGCTGTTAAAGAGTAAGTGGCTGGCCGTCGTTTTAATCCCGTTATTTTTTGTGAGTGGGATAACCAATGAGAATTCAGCAGGAGCAATGATTTTTATTATGATCTTGTTCAGCTTGCTTTTTTATAAACGCAAAATAAAAATTCCTTATTTTGCCTGGACTGGCATCATTTTTTCGATGATTTCTTTTTTATGCATGATTTTTGCTCCGGGAAATGGAATGAGAACAACCAATGAAGCCCCCATCGCGGAAGTAACGCAGATGGTGGGTTCCAATCCTATTATTACGAAGTTTTCCTATTTTGCCTATAATTTATATGATTTAATGCCTTTGCTGATTTTAGCAGTGATTGCCGGCTTGTTATTATATAAGAAAAAGGATCGAAATGTTTTGATGGTATTTGGCATTTTTATTATTGCCGCAGCGGCTGCGATGTTGGTGATGCTGGCACCTCCTAAATTTCCGCCTCGAGCCATGTTTGGCTTATCGGCAATGATTAGCATTGCCATTGTTTATGCGGTTGATCAACTTGATATAAAATGGAATCATCAGTTGATTCTAATACCCTTTACAGCAGTGCTGCTATATTATGTGATGTCGTTAGGGTATGTGGGTATTGATGCGATTACCGTTTTCAAGGAGTCGGAAACCCGCATTGAAATCATAAACGAAAATAAAGCTGAAGACGTCATTGCGGTTCCGGGAATTACACCGTTAACCGACCATAATGGTATGTATGGTTTGAAAGATGTTCAAATGGATCCCAATCACTGGGTAAATCGTGGCCTTGCAGATTATTATGGTGTTAAAAACATTGTTTTAAAACCATAGAAGGAGAGAAAGTTTTGGAAATAATAAAAACAAAAATAAAGAGTGTGACACGTTGGAATTACTTTCCAATGCTGGTTTTTACCTTCTTTATTTTGATCATGCACTTTTTTTTAAGTCCATCGGGGGATGATATCACTTATGGAACAACTTTTTATAAAGAACCGGTATTAACTTTTATTTCACAGTCTTTTTATGAATGGAGTTCCCGGATTATCATTATGCCGGTAGCCGCATTTTTTGCGGGAAATTCATTTTTTCTGTTTTCTATTTTTGATGTTTCCATCTATTTTTTGTTGGCCTTCATGATTTCAAAACTCTTTGTTTATGATAATAAACGAAAAATGAATTGGATTATTGTGCTGCTTTTAGCATGTGTGCCTTTTGTTTCAATGTTAACAACGGCAGGATGGGTCGTCACCAGTATTCACTATTTATGGCCGCTTGCATTGAGTCTAGTGGCGTTATACCCGCTTAAAAAAATAATTTTTAATGAAGTGATTAAATGGTATGAATATCCTGTTTATTTTATTGCTACTGTTTTTGGCATGAATATGGAAATTATGGCAGCAATTTTAGTTTCATTTTATTTTATATTTTGCATTTTCTTTATATACAAAAAAAACATTTCCGGTTATACGATTTTTACCACCATTCTTTTAATTGGCAATTTAATTTTCATTCTTCTTTGTCCGGGAAATACCGTTCGAGATATCGCGGAAATTGCTTCTCAATTTCCGGAATATGCCTCTTTTGGCCTTCTTCAGAAGGTGACCTTATCAGCCACATCATTTATTGTCACGATTGATCAAAATTTTATCATGCTAACCGTTTTAGGGTTAGCTTGGCTTTATTCCTGGAAAAAGTATCAAACTTCGGTTCCAAGAATAATGGGGATATTGCCGTTTGTTATTTGCGCACTGATTGATATGGCTCGGGTTGTCGTTTTGAGCCCCAAATTTGCCTGTGGTTACA
>JGI24143J45723_1000027_pt1 | contig 69298 bp, 54 predicted proteins | sample BarGraIncu00432A_FD_45723 | JGI IMG/M metagenome (IMG submission 45723) | reverse complement strand
GCAGTCCGCGAGCTATATTGTCGAGGCGCTCCATGATCCTTCCGACTGGGTGTTCTTTGCCGCTGCCGGGGCGGCGGCGGGTATGAAAATCTCCCGGGCCATGGACGTCATTTTAGAGCAGTTTGCTGGAGACCTGCCGGAGGATTTCGACTGCCGTCTGTCGTACGCGGTCGCCTCTTTGGTGACACTGGGCGACCGGAGGGCCTGCGCCTTCCTGGCCCGCTGCGCCGAGTCGCCGTATTGGAGCACCAGGGTGGAAGCTGCGCATGCGCTCCTAACGCTTGGCAACCCCCGGGGCTGGGAGATCCTGGTGCGGGCGCTTGGCGAGCGTGACGAGGACTGGCACCACTGTCGAGCGGAAATAGCCAGGACCATCGCAGGTTCGCGAGATCCCAGGGCCGTGGAGGTGCTGCTGGCTGCCATGCAGGGAATCGATGTGGATTATGACTCGGACCAACGACTTCTCGTGGCGATAATTCAAGGTCTCGGAGAATTCGGTGATCGCCGTGCCGCAGAGGCGATCGGGATGTGGCGCCACTTCGAGTTCCCGGAGCACGAAGGCCTGGTGGATGAAGCTCTCAGGAAACTTGGTGAACCATAGCTTCCTGAGAATCGGGAAGGCGCTCAGTTCCACCTCGGGCGATCAAATTGATTTGCAGTCTCACAACCTGTGAGGCCAGCCTTGATTTCAGGATTGGCCGCAAGGTAATTCCGGGTTCCCTTGTAGCACTCCCGGATGCCTAGAACGACCGCCCAGGGATCTCCTGTGTAAAGGAATACCTCCCTGACGGCGAACAGGTCGGCTTCCAGTTCACTCTCCCTGCCGTGTCGTTTAACAGGGGGAGACTCGTCGTGTTGCAGAAGGTGCTTGTACTCATGGGCGATCGTGCAAAGTACCGATGTGGCCGGGTGTGGACATTCTGGACGCCCGAGCGCCACCATCAACCTGGAATAGTTTCGGTTCAAGGGTCGCGACCCGAAGAAGTGCCCGGGGCGTCCACCGACCGTATTGGTGTGCTTCATCACGATTGTGCAGTCAGTGTTGGGGTGAGTCAGCGGGTACTTCAGCAAAAGGTGGTTAAGGAAATCCAGGTAAGCCGCCGGGGTTGTTTCAGGCGTCTCGATACTGATTTTTATTGGCATCGTTGTTCGGCTCCATTGCATGTTCATCGGGATAAATCACCGAACTATATCCAACTAAAAGGGTAGTGCCCGCATTTCACCGCGTAGGATACCTCTTAAACCAGCTCTCGGTCCCCTCGAAGGCTGTGAAAAGGTCCTCACCGACCTGCCTGACGACTTCCGCGAGCTCAAGCTTCTCGATCCAGGCCGCGGGGATGGCCTGCTCTCCCAGAAGCGCCCCCAGGATGTTGCCGGCTATCGAGCCGGTGGAGTCCGAATCGCCGGAATGGTTCACCGCTAGCCCTACCCCCCTGGCAAAATCCTCCCCCGCGACAAGTGCGCAGTAAAGGCCGATGGCCAGCGCCTCGGTCCCGATCCAACCCGCTCCCAGGGTCTCGATGACTTCGGGCGACGGAATCACCGTCCGGTCTTGAGAAAGTTCGAGAGCCGCTTGCACGGATGCAACCGTTTCCCCGGACCCTCTGCGCCCCTGGAGAATGGCAAGACTGCGCGTTATCCCGGCCTCGACTGTTTCACCCTGGAGCACCGAGGAGACCACCGTAGCAAGCACGCCAGCCGGGTAATGACCTGACGGGTGGCCGTGGGTGAGCGCAGCTGCTTGTCTTCCAAGCTCGAAAGCGAGGAGGGCTGTGCCGGCTGGGTCACTCTTGTTGATCCGGACCGCAAGGCAACCGGCCGGAGCGGCGCGCATGACTCCGCCGCAACCCTTACTGGTGTTGGTTGCCGCCTTCCCCCCGGACAACGCCATGTCGCGCAGGGCCGATAGGCATGTTCCGCCGGGTGCCCGCCGCACATGTAGCCCCTCTATGGCGAGCAGCCAGCCAGCCCCTATGTCTCCCGGCCCTTTGGCATGGGGCCCTTCCCCCTGAGTGGAGAGCCAGCCGAGGTAGGAGCGTTGGAGGGCTGTGGCGAAGTCGGGGACCGAGCCCGTGTGACGGGCCTGGTTCCAGGCCCGTAGCAGTCCCTCTGCGGTGAAAAGTGTCATCTGGGTATCGTCGGTTATCTCGTAAAAGCCGCCCTTGCCAGGCTTCATTTCCCGAATACCAAGCGGACCGAAGAGGGAACGAATCTCGTCTATCGAATCGAACTCCACCGGCCACCCCAGCGCGTCACCTGCGGCGCCACCCAGCAGACAGCCGGTGTAACGCTCTTTGCTTATACAGTTCATTCATTACTCCTAAAAAGTTGGATAGAATACTGTCACCACCGGTCAAGATTTCTGCCTTTCGCCGCGCCGATACCGGTAGACAGGAACGCCCGCCCTTACAGAAGGATGGGGCCGGGGTGGGGATGGGCGAGGTTACGATTTTGGGCCGGCAGAATCCAAGAGAATCTGCCGGCCCTGGCACTGGGTCAGAAGCCTCGCGAAGCCCTTCTCCTGCTCAGGGGAGCCATGCGGTCCTCCGAGCCCGGGCCGCGGCTTTGCTCGCCGCTGCGGAAAAAAGCCAGGTGCACGAACCACTCCTCGACTAAAAGTGCAGAGCCAAGCAGTCCCCGTGCGGTGTAGCGGCAGTCCTCGCCACGCCCCACCGAGGGAAAGCGCCGCTCCTCGGCCTCCATCATGCGTTCCAGGATATTGCGCACCTTGGCGATATTGGCCGGGCTTTGGCCGGGGCGCGACCGGGGGATGTCCATGGCATAGCTGTTCAAGAGCTTTCCGTGCAGTTGGAGGTAGGCCTCCGGTCGCGAAACCATCTCGACCCCCGCCACCCGCCCCTTGATCAGCACCGCCATGCCGCACTGGCCTTCCTGGCAGGGGAAGGCCTCCAAGTACGAAGTGAGGTCCTCGCGGCGTGCCTCGTAGGCGTCCTTCATAGCGCCGGTCCCGGACGAGGTGCGGTGGCTCGTGTGCAGTTCCTCGATGCTTTCCCAGACCTCCCCCTGGTCGGATCGGAAGCCCCGCGAATGGGAAAGCGAAGCTGATACCGAGGCGTTCTTTCGGCTTCGCAGCGACGGGGACATGCTGACGTTCGAATCCTCGAAGTTCGCTGACTTGTAGGTCCAGCGCCCCTGCTCGGTGCAGGATACCGGGATCAAGGCGCTGCCGCCAGCGGCCACTAGTATGGTCGTGTTGAGCACCCTGTTCTGCTTGGCGCCAGCCAACTCCTCGCCGTCGAGCATCAGGACATCCCGGTCGCAGTCGTTGATCAACTTCAGTTCCGGCACGCTGCCACCCTGGCTCACCTCGCTGATGGTCAGTCTGCCGCTGGCCAGTGCCTCCTTGAGGGTGATGTAGTCCGGACCGCCGGTCTTGGTGCAGAAAAGCGGCGCCAGCGCCAGTTCGTTGTGTATCTGAAGTTCACCCAGGTGCAGCCCGTCGGCGATGTGTCCTCTCAAGCTCGTGTCCATTTGCCCCTCCCCTTGATAGTGATGACACCATACTACACGGGTACCTCCCCCGTAGAGCGTCCTACCCACGGCATTATTTTCTGCCTGCGCTCGATATCCGCACCGCAACTCAGCCGCGCGGGACGTCTGTCCCTAAACTTTTGCGAGCGCCATCCCCTCATTGAATTGGACCTTGATATCCTCGTCATTCCACCACAGATACGGGTGTCTGCCGCCGCTGCCATTGGCCTCGATGACGGAGTTCCAGGCGCATACCTTAGACGGGGCCGCGGAGGGATCCAGCACCAGCAACCGCCAAAGGGTTCCGTCTTCCAGGTATTCCAACCCCACGACCAATACCCAGTGCCCCGTGGCCTCCCCCCAATCCAGCCCGACAATCACGGGGTTGTTCTCCATAATATGATTTTCGATAAATGATCGTAGGGCGACTCCGCGCTCAGGGCAGGGCACAGCTGTGACCCTTGATTTATAGGTCGTGTTCACAAAGGCAACCAAGTCGTGCAGTCCCGTACCATGCCTGAAAAAGGCAGAGTACACCTGCATCAGCTTGAAGGTCCTCGCCAGGCTGCTGTTGCCGTGGATCTTCTGCCCCGGTCCGGTTATCTCGTCGCGTCGGGAAACTCCGCAGATCATGAGCGCCATGAACAGGCAGTACGGCCCGCAGGCACCGTCGATATCCCCTTGCCGCAGGTGAAGCAGTTGGTACTCGTCTCCGCTCCCCGGCAGCGGCACATTGGGCCCCTCGTGTGTCGCGTCGATGGGGTCAATCACAACTAAATTGGTCATTGCTCTAAAGTCTCCTCTTCTTTAACAGTCTGTCAGCGATGCTAAATGTAATCATGGGGCAAAATTGCCATTGGTTTATCGATACCATGCAATATCTGAAATGATTTAATTGTACTCGGTGACCTACCCCATAGAGCGTCCCACCAAATAAAATATCTAGTTGTCTAAACTTTTAACGGAACAGACTGAATTGGTATAGGGCTGTGCGAGTCGGGTGAGGTCGTTATAGTGCGCTGGGGGCGTAAATAATAAATATTTCGATGACCGCGACGTTATCTGACGCATAGCCGTGGCATACTGACCTCACTCGAAAGCAACAGAGGAGGCAGTTCATGGCGATCCCCCGGTTCCTGAAATCACTGGCTTCATCCGCTCCCAAACGCTACCTGGACAAGGCTGCCACTAGCTATCGCCCGCTTTTGGGCATCTGGCTAATCGACCTCGCGCTAATGTTCGATTGGTACCGTTCCAGGCGCACCGGCCGCTGGGCGGAAATCTTCGAAAACGATGACTTTTGCCTGCTGACCGGGGTGCAGAAACCCCAGTTTGATGGGGAAGACGACGAAGAGAATGAGATCCCGACATTTATCCGATTCCCGGGGGCAAGCGGATGCCGGAAGATCCTTCTCGCACAGCGGGCAGTGCTGCAGGGGGATACACTCTCTAGTACGCTTCCGCTTTTCAGCAACCTGGGCCTTCTTAGCAAGATCCTGGGCCTAAGCGACACGGACCAGGCCCTGCTCGCCTTCGCCGCGTGCCTGCAGCTCTTTCCGCAGTTCAACTCCGTCATTTCCGCCCAAAGCCAGTGTGCCTCGGCCCAGTCCCTGTGCCAGACACTGGGAAGGCTCACTGGGCTCCCGACTAAAGGGTTCACCGCTTCCATCGCTGACGACGGGGTACTGATAGCGACGAGCCTAGTCAAGCTGAACCGCAGCAACGCGGACCTGGAGAACATGCTCGATTTGATGGAGGGGTTCGGGGCGGTGCTGGCGGCCAAACACTCCTGCGCCGAGGACCTGGTACGTCGCTTCCTGAGGAGGGCCTCGCCGCCAACGCTCAATCTTGACAACTTTTCTCACCTGGCCAGCGACAGCGCAGCTCTGCGCAGCTATCTGCGCAATGCCATTGCCGAGAATGCCGTCGGCGTCAACGTCCTTTTGCACGGCAGGCCCGGGGTCGGAAAGACCGAATACGTCCAGGCCATGGCGGCGGAGCTCGGCGTTGACTTATACGAGATTTCCTTCGCGGATGCCGACGGCAATCCCATCAAGGGGAAGGCGCGACTCAGGGCGTACAACCTCTGCCAGAGGTTCCTGGCCCGCTCCGGCAACGCGCTACTTCTCTTCGACGAGGTGGAGGACGTCTTCGAGTCGAACCATGGTTTCCTGAGCCAGTTGTTCGGTGCCGAGGAGTCGGGCGAGAGTGGGGGCAGTGCCGGCAAGGCCTGGGTCAACCGGACCATGGAGCGCAACCCCGTGCCGGCGGTCTGGGTCACCAACTCCGTAGATAACATCGACCCGGCCTACAAGCGGCGCTTCGATTACTCGGTCGGCTTCCCCCTGCCGCCCAGGCCGGTTCGCTTCAGCATCGCACGCCACCATCTGGGCTGTTTCGACCCTCCCGAGAGCCTGTTGGAGCGCCTCTCCGCAAATGAGGAACTGACCCCCGCTCAACTTAGCCTCGCCGCTAAGGTTGCAAGGATCGCGAGCCCCGAGGACCGGGCCCGGGCCCTCATCCTCGTCGAGCAGACCCTGGAGCGGAGCAGCACCCTACTGGGGCAGAACTGCACCCCGGGAAGAAACCTGGCCCGCACCGGCTACAGCCTGGATTATCTCAATGTCGATGCCGACATCGCAGGCATCCTGGATGGTCTCAGGCGCCGGCCCCGCGGCAGCTTCTGCTTCTACGGAGCAGCCGGCACAGGCAAGAGTGAGCTGGCGCGCCACTTGGCCGACCGGATCGGCAAGCCGTTCATCCTGCGGCGCGCCTCCGACCTCCTGAGCAAGTATCTCGGTGAGTCCGAGAAGAAAATCGCCGGGATGTTTGCCGAGGCGCGCCAGCAGGACGCCGTACTGGTGCTGGACGAGGCCGACAGCTTTCTGGCCGACCGCCGGGGCGCGCAGCGCAGCTGGGAGGTCACCCAGGTAAACGAGCTTTTGACCCAGATGGAGGCCTTTGAGGGAATTTTCGTCTGCACCACCAATCTGATGGAGAAGCTCGACCCGGCGAGCCTGCGGCGCTTCGCCTTCAAGGTGCGCTTCGACCCGCTCACCCCGGACCAGCGCTGGTCCATGTTCTGCCTGGAGCTGGGACGTCTGGGCGGGGGAGGGGGCGAGCACGGCTCCTTCGAGGGGCGGGNGCGGGGTTTGATGGGGCTCACCCCTGGCGACTTCAACGTGGCGGCGCGCCAGTTCGAGCTCTGGGATACGCCGGCCACCGCCGAAAAGTTGTACGATCTGCTGCACCGCGAATGTCTGGCGAAGGGGGCCACGGCGGCCAGTATAGGCTTCGGGAGGGGACAATGACCAATATGTTGCAGAGAACTCTGGTGGTCAGGAGGTGCTCCGTCTGCTCGGATTTTCTTTATCAGTACCGCAGGCGCGAGGAGTCGGCCTGGGTCCCTCTTTTTAACAAGTACACGCTCTGGACGGACGGGAAGATCTCCTATTGCAACCGGATCGCCGATCCCGAGCTGGTGCTCTGCCCCCACTGTCAGGCACCACTCTGGATTAATGAGATGGAGCGCTGCGGAGAAATTCATGACATTTGGCAGCAATGGGGGGGAGGCGGGAAGATCGCCTTCTATAAGGAACCTACGTTGAGAGATTACGCGTCCCTGCTAGAGCAGGGAGCGGGTTCCAAAGCCAAGGAGCGCTATACGCGCCTGGCATTGTGGTGGAAGAGGAACGACGCTCGAAGACGACCGACCTCCAAGGCGCCTGGGCCAGGCTTTCGCGAAAGAGCCAACATGATGGCCCTGGCCGAACTGCTCGATGAGGCTGATGCGTGCGATCGGGTAGTGAAAGCCGAACTGATGCGGGAGTTAGGCCTCTCGGACGAGGCGCGGGCCTTGCTTGAAAGGCCGGTGGACGAGCTGCTGGACACGGCCGAGGTCATAGGATGGCTTATCGATATTGGTGATACCAGGGTCGTGGAGGTCAAGACAAGTGGCGGGCGACTTAACAAGCAAATGGAAGATGGCCCTCAACGGCCAGCCCCCACGCAGTCATATAGCGAATGAAGCAGGCGGCGCATGGATTTTCCATCGTAGTCGCAGCAGCAAGGGAGGTCGGAGACCGGATCGCCGCGAGGCTCGGTAAGTTCATCTTCGGTATCGAGTGCCTGTCCGACGCGGGGCGCCGACTGATTCGTGAGTGCGCCACCGCAGTGGCGCTGCCAATCGACCGTATGACTGCGTAGCCAATCAACTTTGACGATACAACAGTTTCATGATGCCAGCACACGCTGGCAAAGACTGTATCAAGATTCGGTACGCAGGCAAAGAGGTAAAGCAAACGCCTGAAGCTGCCAGTCTGTTGCCATCCGCGGTTGCCGTCGATTAGGAAATAATCGGTCGCCAGTTTAAGAAATACTTGTGCCTGACGATAAGGGACTCAATGAGGTGCGGCGGCAGGACCCTGGCTTGTGAAGCTCCGCCGGTCCATGTCTCCGGTGGTATCCCACAGGAGACGATTTTGCTGACGGTCCCGGAGTAATTCATGCTAATCCTGTAAGGAGTCCCATGCAAGTACATGCGGAGCGCTGGCGCATACCCGATCAGGGGCAGAAGGATGATCTGGGTTTCTATTATGATGCTGTGTTGTCGGTAAACGTGAGGAAGCCTCCGACCAAGTCCGCAAAGTACCCATGATGGGTCCGTAAGACAGGCTCGTTACGCGTGGAGCGGGAGTTGCCTCGGGGTGGGTGTCGGTTCAGCTATATTATTTGGCCGATGTGGTATGAAGATATGCAGGAGGCGGACGCATGGGAATCACGATGTTTATCGAACCCGAAGAGTTCCAAGAGTCCTTGCTGGAGGACATGGACGACTCATCTAAAATCGATGTCGTCACGGCTTATATGACAGATTCATTCATCGATCTGCTGAAGAAATGCAAAACATTGGATTTCGAGAAGTCATCATTCATAATAAACACCGCTGACAGGGTTACATCCAAATCATCGTTGAAATACCTCTTCAATAAGACCAAAAAAAACGGTGTATCTCAGAACATGTTTGTCTCGCAAGGCAAGCTGATGCACTCTAAAATAATAGTGATCTATGACAAAAAGCTGCCTGTCATCATATATATCGGCAGCTCGAACCTGACCGCTGGGGGCTTCGGCAATAATTTCGAGACTAATATACGGATCAGCAGGGAGGCTACCGGTGAGTTTGACAGGCTGTTCGATGAAGCGCTCTATGCAGTTAGTTCACTTAAACTCGAGACTAAGCATATATTCAAAATTAATACAACGTGGCTGAACGCATATGAGGAAAGCCCGCGGGACCAGGTAGAGGATCCCACGGCCAAGCCTGATCCACCACCCTTACCGTTATCATTTCATGATGTGACCAAAGCGTTCAGAAGTGATGCATTTTTACACCCCAAGGTCCCTGGAAACATAGGGCAATTTACTCTGAGAAAAGAGTTCGATTATGACAGAGATTTAGTCCGGGAATTTATGAGACGTGGAAACGCGTTGTACGAGATCAGGATTTACGGCAAGGGAAATGATACTGATGTCTGTGATGATTGCTTCAACAGCAAAGAATATAACATTTCATTCAAGTGGGAAGATCAAATTATTTCTGCCGGAAAACCAATTGGCAGGTTTTTTGCGAGAAAGTACCTGTATGTTAGGCCAGATAATGGTGCGGAAGCGTATGGAAAGTATATAGAAAAGGTCCAGGCAAAGATATCCGTATTAGGTCGCATCATGATGAAAGACGATAAGCTTTTGATCATTGAGCTAAAAGTACTGGATAACTGCAAGACATTGCGTCTTCCAAAGGGCTGAAAAGACGCAGGCCATGAAGTGGCAGGCAGCCTCCAGTTGGCCGAGGAAACTCTTAATAATATGCAAGAAGAGAAGACAAACCGATGGTAGAGGTCCTGATAATAGAATCGCGCAATGCCGACGATTATTATACCAAGCGCTCTGAAGGCAAAATTCTCGCCCAGGTGTTGCAGTTGGGTGGTTATGAGGCTGAATATCTGGAGGTGACTAATTTAGAATACTTTGAAAAGGCCATAGAGGTAGGTCTCACGAAGTCAGTTCGGTATGTTCATTTCAGCGGCCATGGACATAAGAATTGCATCGAACTGACGGATGGTACAAGAATAAACTGGAGACAATTGCAGAAGATTCTTCAACAAAAACTGCTGGACAAGTACCTGGTTTTTTCCAGCTGCAAGGTCGCCAAGGGCGTGCAGAGGCTGTTCGAAATTGACAGTACCTTCTGCCGTGCAATTGTGGCACCCACACGCAATATTTCCTGGGGCGAAGGCTTGGTGGCGTATAGCGCCTTTTACCATAGAGCGTTGCGGGTGGTGGAAAAAACCGATAATAGCGTCGTGATCATGAATAGTATCACCAAACCGGAGACCTTCAGTTGCTTTTATAATCCAATTATCAGCCTTTAGCGTGCGTTCCCCCTCCATCTCTGCATCGACGTTCCGCCTTCCGGCGCGTATCTGACTACCTCCCTCCTCTGTCTTACTTTTATCCGCAATAGACCAGCCGACGCGTCAATAAGCTCTCATGGCGCCGTTTTGGTTACTGCCCCCTGGAGATGGCTGTCGGACAAATGCGGAAATAATCCAGCGTGCGACATGTTCCGACGCATAAGGATGCCATACTCACGCTTGGCTTTGAAGAGGGGTTGCCCGCTAAAACCTTTATGGAGGCGGCATGAACAAATGCAGGTTCGCAATAGCTGACATCCACGGATGCAATCGCACCTTCAACCGTTTGCTCGAGATGATCGGGCTGCGCTGCACAGACACCCTGTTCCTGCTCGGCGACCTGATAGACCGCGGCCCCGACTGCAAGGGCGTTATCGAGACGGTGATCGGCCTTCTCGCAGAGGGGTACGACATCCGCAGCTGCCTCGGGAACCACGAGGACATGATGCTCCAGGCGGTGCACAAGGGGATCTTCGAGGACCTGCTAGAGTGGCTGGAGAACGGCGGCGATGCGACGCTGGAGAGCTACGGGGTCGAGCGCCCACAGTATATCCCGGAGGCGCATCTGCAATTTCTGGAGAGCCTCCCGCTTTACCATGTCAGCGATGGCTTCGTCTTTGTTCATGCCGGGATAGATTGCACACTGGCGGACCCTTTTTCGCCCGAGGGGCGGGAGTACATGCTCTGGGACCGCACCGGCAAGATGGACATCGGAAAGCTCGGCGGCAGGCGGCTCGTGACCGGCCACAGCACTAGGACGCTGGAAGAGATCAGGAAGTCGGTCAGGAAAAACCACCTGAGAATCGACAACGGCTGCGTCTACACCGGGTTCCCCGACAAGGGAAACCTCGTCGCCCTCGATCTTGACAGTAGAGAACTTTTCGTCCAGGCGAACATTGACGAGGTTCCAGCGATCTGAAAATCCTCCTGGAGACCGGTGTCGATCCAGCCTCAAAACTCCCAGACTGTCAGCCTCAACCTGTCGGCACCGGGAGACTTTCAAAGGACTCCCTCTCCGGCCGGGGGCAGGGGAGGTGGAACCCACCGCAGGTGCAGGAGCGAGCGACAAGGGGAGGAGTTTCTAAATGTTTGCAATGGATGAAGATCAGGCCGCAAGGGTGCTGGTAGTGCCCGCCGGGGAAATCGGAGACCGGGTCGCCGCCAGGATTGCCGCCCGGCTATCCGGCATCAAGTCCCTGTCCGGCCTTGCACCCCTGGATGAAGCCAGCAGCGCCGTGGCGGACAGCGACATGCTCATTATCGTAAGCGGCCTGGAAGACGGTGCTGCGGCCGTGCGTGCGGCGCAGTATGCCGCCCTGGCGATGAAGTCGGCGTCCTGCCAGGTTTCAATAGCCCTGGTTGCCAAGTCCTCCGTCTCGCGGTCCGACCCAGTCTTCGAGAGCATTAAAGCGCTGCGCTGCTGCGTGGATGCGCTTTTCCAGGTTTCCGCCGAGAGTCTCTCGGCCCTGGACGATTCCGCCCCGAAGGTTGTCGCAGTCGGTGCTCTGGAAGAGTACCTGGTGCGCCTGGTCGCAACGACATTAGCCAGGATGACCATAGAGAACGGAATCGTCTGTCTGGATTACGCCGACATAAAGGCGATCATGAGCGAGGGAGGCAGCGGCGCCTATGTCGGGGTCGGGATATCCCAAGACGCGCGCGAGGCAGCCCGGAAGTCGCTACAAGCACTCAGTCACCAGGGCATGGAGCCGGGACGAAGCCCGGGGGTGCTGGTCGCCGTCTGCGGATCCACCAACATGACCATGGATCAATTCGACGAGGCGGCGGTCATCGTGCACGAAGCAGTTGATGAAGACGCCAACATCATCACAGGCATTCTGATAGACGACGAACTGGCCGGTAACATCCGGGTGGTGATAATGGCAAAAGAGGGCAGAGAAGCGACCAGACCGCACAATCATTAAATTAAAACTTGAAAGTGCTGAGAAGACGAGGTGTCAGCCCGTTTTGGCGCAGTCGCAATAAGTGTATAGATTTTTTGGCTGTTTATAATATTTAGGCCAAACGTATTCCCTCATTGACGTCCTAGATTTTTAGGTGTATCTTTTGGCGGCCTTTAATCTTAATGAAGTGATGGAATGGGGGTATGTGTGGGCGAACAGCTGTTCCTGGAGCGCTTCATCTGGTTCGACAACGAAACCAGACACGGCCACCATCCCAATGCCTTCAAGCTGGCAGCCAAGTTCGAGATCAGCACCAAGACCGCCCAGCGTTCCATCGACTACTTCCGCGACCGCCTGCAGGCGCCGCTTGCCTACCTGCTCACCCGCAAGGGATATGTCTACACCGACACCAGCTATCAGCTCCCGGTAGCCCGCATCACCGAAGCTGAACTCCTAGCCCTGCTCATATCCCGCAAGCTGATCACCGAGGCCTCCGCCGGATTCTTGGCCGATGACCTGGAGCACATCTCCCGACGTCTGGGATCCTTATTGGCCGCCAACCTGCCGGGGCGCGCCAAACCAGAGGAAGCCTTCTCTTTCCGCTGGAAGGGGATTAGCCCAACCGATCCCCTTGTCTTCCAGCTCGTCACCTCCGCCCTGTTGCAGGGAAAACTCCTCACTTTCTGCTACTACTCGCCGACCGCCAGCGCCTGCACAATGCGCACCGTGGAGCCGCACCACATGGTGAACTATATGGGTAACTGGCACCTGATTGCCTACTGTCGTCTGCGGGAGGACTGGCGCGACTTCGTCTTGGGGCGGATCACGATCTGCAGCGTGGAGGAGGCGAGCTTCGAGTTCCGCCCCCGGGACGAGTGGCACCCCTACCTCCAGGACACCTTCGGCATCTTCCAGAATCGGCAAAGCTTCGACGTGGTCCTTAAGTTCAGCCCCGAGCGGGCGCGATGGGTGAGTGGCGAGGTCTGGCACGAGGGACAGACCGAGAAGGTGCTGGAGGACGGCTCGCTTGTGCGGAGGCTCCCGGCCTCCCACGGCACGGAGATCATGATGGAGATCCTAAGGCACGGTTCCCAGGTCGAGGTGTTGGAGCCCAGGTGGCTTCGGGAGCAGGTGATCAGCGAAATGCGGGCGGGGTTGGAAAAATATGGTGGGTAGGACGCTGTATGGGGGAGAGGGTGTGGTAGCAGTGGACTCTCTTGGCATCGATGCCATTATCCGGGGAAACTTGCATTCAGAGTCGTTTGCATTGGAGGGTGACACATGAAGACCGGTATTCTGGCAGCCTCCCCACCGATAGCAGAAACCTACCTTGACCCGTACACCGGACTTATGTGGCTAACCGACGGCAATCGCGCGGGGAAGGAAATGGAATACTCTGCGGCGGGTCAGTGGGCACGTAGCATCGCTATTTGTGGTTTCAGCGACTGGCGCTTGCCAACAGAGTCTGAACTCTCCTCCTTTGCGCAGCGTGGGCCCCACCCCTCGGCGTGGTTCAACGCCAATGGATTCGCTAATGTACAGGCGGGAGTGTACTGGGCTGGCGGTGTCGGCACCAAGTATGGGCACTGGGGCGTAGAGCTGTTGGCTGGCGGACGCAGGAGCTATTGGTCAAGCGAAAAACACTTTGTCTGGCCGGTGCGCAGGGGGATTCCGCCGCAGGTCTCTCCTGCGGAGGTTTGTAGCGATCCCAAAACCGGACTCATGTGGGCGACCAACGGCAACATCGCCGACTCGCTGGTGACCTTGTCTGCGGCCAAGGAACGGATGAAATATCTCACCTATGGCGGCTTCAGCGACTGGAGGCTCCCAACCTTGGACGAACTTGTGTCCCTTGCCAAGCTGCGCGGGGATAATTCCGCTGAGTGGTATTCCTATCACGGTTTTAAAAAGGTCGGGTGGAGGTACTGGTCATCCAGTACCAGAGAGAAAAGAGCCTCCATCTGGGTTGTCGACCTGTCCAATGGCGAGGTAGTCTCCGTCCGGGCTGACAGCCACTTCGGGGTTTTACCCGTTCGTGAGGTAACGTCCCCGGTGCCTGCTATCGATGAGGCGCAGGCCGAGGCGATACTTCCTCATTTGGTGCAGGGAAGTCTTGGCGAGATGGGTACGGTTTGCAGCGTTGGCGAAACGGGTCTCATGTGGGCCAGGAACTGCAATATTCCCGGCTGGGGGATGCTTTGGGAAGATGCCATGCAGTGGACGGCAGCGCTTGACTTAGGCGGTTACCGTGACTGGAGGCTCCCCACCAAAGAGGAACTTGGGGCCGTAACGGATCAGGGTGGTTACAGTCCCCCCTACTGGCTGCTCGAGAATGGATTCAGCAACGTTCAACCTCTCGACTACTGGTCGTCCAGCACCGAGGAGACGGAAACAAATAGCGCTTGGTGTGTCCGGATGCACCAAGGAATCATGGGCCGCAAAGCCAAATCAGGCTACGGCTACGTCTGGCCGGTTCGCTCGACTTGAATAACCGATAAGGCATCTCCTTAGCCTTCGCTTCACGTCGGCACTGTATTATCTGAGTTCGCTGTATTTTAGTATATTCTTATTTGAGGGGAGCAACACTGTATGAACAAGCAACAACTGGCTGCTAAGATCTGGGAATCTGCCAACCAGATGCGTTCCAAGATCGAGGCCAACGAATACAAGGATTACATTCTAGGTTTTATTTTTTATAAATATCTTTCAGACAATGAACTGAAATTCGCCAGAAAAGAAGGCTGCTCCGACACTGATATCAAGGCCTTGTCCGAAGATGATGCCGAAACGGTCAAGCACTTCAAGAGCAACATTGGATATTTCATTGCGTATAACGATTTGTTTTCTACCTGGATAAGCCTGGGTAAAGATTTTGACGTGTCAAATGTTCGAGATGCCTTGTCAGCTTTCGGCCGTTTAATCAACCCGGCCCACAAAAAACTGTTTAAAGATATTTTCAAAACCCTGGAAACCGGCTTGAGCAAACTGGGCGACAGCGCCGCATCCCAAACCAAAGCCATCAGCAGCTTGCTCCAATTGATAAAAGACATACCCATGGACGGCAAACAGGACTACGACGTCCTGGGCTTCATCTATGAATACCTGATCGGCATGTTCGCGGCCAATGCCGGCAAAAAAGCGGGTGAGTTCTATACCCCCCACGAAGTTTCGCTCTTGATGTCGGAGATCGTAGCTCACCATGTGAAAGACAAGAAAGAGATTCAGATCTACGACCCTACGAGCGGTTCTGGTTCCTTACTGATCAATATTGGCCAGAGCGTGTCCAAACACATGGCCGATGCCAACAACATCAAGTATTACGCCCAGGAACTCAAGCAGAATACCTACAACCTGACTCGTATGAATCTGATTATGAGGGGAATCCTGGTTGACAATATCGTTACCCGTAACGGGGATACCCTGGAAGACGACTGGCCCTATTTTGACGAAAACGACCGGACACACAGCTATGACCCCCTCTACGTGGATGTGGTGGTATCCAATCCCCCCTACTCGCAAAAATGGGATCCCAGCGACAAAGAAGCCGATCCCCGCTATGTCCGTTTTGGTCTGGCTCCCAAATCCAAGGCAGACTACGCCTTTTTGCTCCATGAACTCTTTCACCTCAAACCAGATGGCATTATGACGATTGTCTTGCCCCACGGCGTGCTGTTCCGTGGCGGTGAAGAGGGTGAAATTCGAAAAAGACTGATTGAAGGCAACCATATAGACGCTATCATCGGGCTGCCTGCCAACATCTTCTTTGGCACGAGCATACCAACCGTCATCTTGATTCTCAGGCAAAGGCGCGACCAAACGGACGTGCTGATTATAGATGCTTCCAAAGGCTTTGAAAAAGCAGGTAAAAACAACAAGCTGCGGGCCTCAGACATCAAGCGTATTGCCGATACGGTCCTGAACCGACAAGCATGTCCCAAGTTTTCCCGGGAGGTAAAGCGCGAAGAAATCCGGACCAATAACTACAATCTGAACATCCCCCGATATATTGATTCATCGGAAAGCGCCGAAAGCTGGGACATCCATGCATCCATGTTCGGCGGGATTCCTCAGCACGAGATCGATAATCTTGGACCTTACTGGACGGTCTTACCGGGTCTGCGCGATGCCCTGTTCACCAGGTTGGCCGGCCCTTATGCCACTCTGCAAGTGCAGGATGTCAAACAGGCCATCAGAGAACACGCCGCCGTGGCGGGATTCATCAATCAGTTTGCAACGGCGTTTCAAGGCTTTGACCAGATGCTCAAGCAGCACCTGCTGGATCAGATGGAGACCGTGTCTATTGTTCAGGAAGAAACCGTGCTGGGCGACGACATTTTCCAACGGCTGACGTCAGTCCCCCTGATTGATCCTTATAAAGCCTATCAAACCCTGGATGATGGATGGGTCAAGATTGCCATTGACCTGGAAATCATCCAAACTGAGGGCTTTGAAGCCACCAGAAAGGTCGACCCCAATATGGTCATTAAGAAAAAGGATGGCAAAGACCACGAGGTGCAGGACGGTTGGATAGGACGGGTAATTCCTTTCACTCTGGTGCAGCAAACCTTGTTGAAATCGGAATACCATCAGTTGCAAGAGCTAGATAAACGGATTACTGTCATTGGCACGAAAATGGAGGAGCAGTTGGAAGCCTTTGGCGAGGAAGAAAAAGACTCTGATTCCTTCAACGAAGACAAAGATAGTTTCGCCGCCACCGAACTGGCGAAGGAAGCTAAACAGCTCCGAGCCGACAGGAAAAAAGGTGAGACTTTCGCTGCTGATTCTTACGAAGCCAGGATTCTCAAAGCCGACGAGCTGCTGAAGTCCGATAAGGAGCTCAAGAAGCAGCGGAATGTCTTCGCAGCCAACCTGCACCTCAAGACCAAGACCACCATCGAAAACCTAAGCGATCAACAGGTTTACGATCTACTAGAGCTCAAGTGGATTCGCCCCCTGGTGAACGCATTGCACCAACAGCCCCAGACGGAAATTTCCACCCTGTCGGCCAAGGTGGTGGCCTTGTCTGAAAAATACGTCACTACCTATAAAGAAGTAGTCGAACAGATTAAGACTACAGAGCAAAGCCTGTCAGCCCTGGTCGATGAACTCACCGGCAGCGAGTTTGATATGCAAGGATTGGCTGAGTTTCAGCTTTTGTTAAAGGGTGTGTGAAATGACAGAGATAAATAAGGTTCCGGCGATCCGGTTCATAGCGTTTGGGAGTGAGTGGGTTGAGCAGGAGTTGGGAGAGATTGCAGAATTTAACCCAAAATCAGAACTACCTGATGTCTTTGAGTATGTAGATTTGGAGTCCGTTGTAGGGACAGAAATTATTGCTCATAGAGTAGAAAATAAAGCCACTGCTCCTTCGAGAGCTAAGCGACTTGCAAGAAAAGGTGATTTATTTTTTCAAACCGTCAGACCCTATCAAAGAAATAATCATCTGTTTTCCAAGCCTTGTCAAAATTACGTATTCTCAACAGGGTACGCACAATTAAGACCGCAAGTGGACGGATATTTCCTGCTTAGCCTTGTTCAGAAGGAAGCCTTTGTTAAATCAGTTCTCGACAGGTGCACAGGTACCAGTTACCCCGCAATCAATTCAGATACTCTTGCTGAAATAGTAAATCGTGTTCCACTTAAGCTTAAGGAGCAATCACAAATTGGTAGCTTCTTCCAAAACCTCGACTCCCTAATCACCCTCCGCCAGCAGAAGTATGCCAAGCTGGCCACTGTAAAAAAAGCCATGCTCGAAAAGATGTTTCCCAAAGATGGCGCCGATGCCTCGGAAATTCGTTTCAAGGAGTTTGCGGAGAAGTGGGAAAAGCGGCAGTTGGGAGAGATTGTTTCTGAAGAAAAAAGACCAATCGAATTGAAAGATGAACATGAATACGAGCTTGTGACGGTGAAGCGCCGTAATGAAGGAGTAGTTTCCCGGGGAAAACTTAGAGGAAAAGATATCTTGGTTAAGAATTACTATGAAGTTCGGACAGGCGACTACGTTATTTCAAAACGACAAGTCGTTCACGGCGCTAATGGAGTTGTGCCGCAGAGTCTCGATAAAGCCATTGTCTCCAACGAATACTTAGTCGCAATCGGCAATGAAAGAATAACCACCGATTTCTTCGCCCTGCTCTCCAAACGGCCACATATGTATAAAAAATTCTTTCTAAGCTCTTATGGGGTTGATATAGAAAAACTGGTATTTGATGTTGATGATTGGAAAAAACGATATGTTTATGTCCCGTGTCCTGCAGAGCAGCAACGAATTTCGAGCTTCTTTCAAAATCTCGACTCCCTGATCACCCTCCAACTGCGCGAACTTGACAAGCTGAAAAACATCAAAAAAGCTTGCCTGGATAAAATGTTTGTCTAACCAAAGGACGTGCTGCATGATCTTTACTAAAGAAAGCGACTTTGAAAACGAACTGGTCGAAATCCTCTCCCACAAGGGCTGGGAGAAGGATGTCATCAAGTATCCTACTGAAAAGGATTTGCTGGCCAACTGGGCGTCCATTCTGTATGACAACAACCGGGGCATTGACCGTCTGGGTGACCATCCCTTGACCGACGGGGAAATGCAGCAGATCGTGGAGCAGATCACCAGTTTGCGCACTCCGCTCAAGCTGAACGGCTTCATAAATGGCAAGACTGTGTCCATAACCCGAGATAATCCCCAGGACACCCTCCACTTTGGGAAAGAAGTTAGCCTGAAAATTTATGATCGGCGGGAGATCGCTGCCGGCCAGAGCCGGTATCAAATCGTCCAGCAACCCCAATTTCCCACAAAATCAAAAATACTGAGTGACCGCCGTGGCGATTTGATGCTTCTCATCAACGGCATGCCGGTTATTCATATCGAACTCAAGAAAAGTGGAGTATCTGTCAGTCAGGCCTACCATCAGATCGAAAAGTACGCAGACAATGGCATCTTTTCTGGCTTGTTTTCCCTGGTACAGATTTTTGTTGCTGTGGAACCCGAAGAAACCGTCTATTTCGCCAACCCCGGCTCCGATGGCATGTTCAACAAAGATTTTTATTTTCATTGGGCCGATTTCAACAACGAACCTATAAATGACTGGAAGCAGATTGCCGGTTCACTCCTTTCGATCCCTATGGCCCACCAGCTCATCGGCTTCTACACTGTGGCCGATGAATCCGATGGCGTGTTGAAAGTAATGCGGAGTTACCAGTATTACGCGGCCAACGCCATTTCTGACCGAGTCTCCAAGATAGATTGGCAATGTCACAACGGCCGCGGCGGCTTTGTCTGGCATACCACCGGCTCGGGCAAAACCATGACCAGTTTCAAGTCGGCTCAACTCATTGCCAATTCCAAGGACGCCGACAAGGTGATTTTTCTGATGGACCGTATCGAACTCGGTACCCAGTCGCTCCGGGAATATCGGAACTTCGCAGAAGAGAGCGAAAGCGTCCAGGCCACCGAGAACACCGAAGTCCTGGTCAGCAAACTCAAGAGCCATAATCCGGCCGATACCTTGATCGTCACCTCCATCCAGAAAATGAGCAACATCTATGGCGATGCTGATGGCCTGAATGCCCATGACATCGCATTGATGAACGCCAAGAAGATTGTCTTTATCGTTGACGAGGCCCACCGCTCCACCTTCGGGGAGATGCTGGAAACCATAAAAAACACCTTTCCCTTGGCCCTTTTTTTTGGTTTTACCGGTACGCCAATCCATGAAGAAAACCAGAAAAAACAGAACACCACCTCAACCGTTTTTGGGGACGAACTGCACCGTTACAGCATCGCCGACGGGATTCGAGATAAGAACGTGCTCGGGTTTGATCCCTACAAAGTCTTGACTTACAAGGATAAGGATTTGCGGGTAGCGGTAGCACTTGAGCAAGCGAAAGCCCAGGATGAAGCCGAAGCTCTGGCCGATCCCGAGAAGAAAAAGGTCTTTAACAAGTTCCTGCGTGAAGTAAAAATGGCAGGCGTCACCGACGCTTCCGGGTCATACATCAAAGGGATTGAAGATTACCTGTCACAGAGCCAGTATGAGCGCTCTGAGCACCGGCAAGAAGTGGTTAAGGACATAGTTTGTAACTGGCTTACCTTAAGTCAGAACGGTAAATTCCATGGCATTTTTGCCACCAGTAGCATACCGGAGGCTATTGGATATTATCGCTTGCTTAAGGCCCAGAAACCGGAGTTGAAAATCACCGCTCTCTTTGACCCGAATATTGACAACAACGGCGAGGTGAAATACAAAGAAGATGGCTTGGTTGAAGTCATACAGGATTACAATGATCGCTATGGTCGTGATTTTTCAATCCCCACCCATGCACTGTTCAAGAGAGACGTCGCTGCCCGCCTGGCACACAAGGCGCCCCATCTCCGGATAGAAAACAGCCCGGAGCAGCAGCTTGATCTTTTGATTGTGGTTGATCAGATGCTAACCGGCTTCGACTCCAAATGGATCAATACCTTGTATATGGACAAGGTGCTTCGCTACGAAAACATCATCCAGGCATTTTCCCGTACCAATCGTTTGTTTGGCCCGGACAAGCCCTTTGGCACTGTCCGCTATTACCGCCGACCCCATACCATGGAGCAGAACATCAACCAGGCGGTCAAGCTATATTCCGGTGATAAACCATTGGGCTTATTCGTTGAGCATCTGGACGTCAACCTGAAAAAAATGAATGTCATCTTTGAGGATATTGCCAGTCTTTTCAATCGGGCGGGAATACCGGATTTTACTGAACTTCCTGATGATCTGACCGAACGCGGACAATTCGCTAAATTCTTCCGTGAATTCAACTCCCATCTGGAAGCTGCCAAGATCCAAGGATTTGTCTGGAGCCGATCAAGCTACGAGTTCGATAATGAGCCAGGAAAACCCAAAACAATCATCGACCTACTATTCGATGAGAACATTTACCTAGTTTTAGCCCTCAGGTACAAAGAACTGTTTGCAGACATAGGAGGGGGGGGTGGCACAGTTGATATTCCTTATGAAATTGATGGCTATCTGACTGAAATCGATACAGGGAAGATTGATGCGGATTACATGAATACCCGGTTTGACAAATATCTGAAACTGCTCGGGCAACCTGGAATTGATCACGACCAGTTACAGCAAACACAGGACGAGGTGCATAAAGCCTTTGCCTACTTGACCCAGGAAGAACAGAAATACGCCAATATTTTCCTGAACGATGTGCAACGCGGAGATGTTGATTTAACGACTGGACTGACATTCCGCGAGCATATAACGGAATACCGATCTAACGCCAAGGATGACCAAGTCAGCTCTCTCATAAATACTTTCGGGTTGGATGGATCAAAGTTGAAAAACCTGTTGTATTCGGGGGTGACAGATGCAAACATCAATGAATACGGGCGTTTTGATGAGTTGAAGAGTTCCGTGGACAAAACCAAAGCCAAAAAATTCTTTGAAGAACAGGATGGTATGACGATTCCAACATTTAAAGTTAATGTGAAAATTGCCGACTTACTCGAAAAATTTATTTTGAGTGGAGGATTTGAAATATGACGAAGAGAAAGAAGCGCCTAATCAGGGTAAGCATGGCTCCCACATTGAAGTGCTTGAGCCCGATTGGCTGAGGGAGCAGGTGATAGGCGAAATGCGGGCAGGACTGGAAAAATATGGGGTGTTGGGCGCTGTATGGGGGAGGGAAGGCGCTACACTTATGCGGCAGAACGCCCAAGATATCATGTGCACTCTTCAAAATGATTTGTTCCGAAAGGTTCTCAAGATGTTGAGTCAATTGATACGGAATTTAGCGAGAGACTAAAATGGCCAAGAAGAAGCGTTTTAAGGGGATAACACATGCGGTCGCCTACCCGCCGCAAGGGCAAGTGTCAATTTTACCGGTTCCGTGCGGAACTCTTCTTGCCCCCAGCAATTCGAGACCATGCCGCTGTGGAGGATCAAACGAGAACTGTTGTTGGTGTGGTGGGAGTGGAATGGTGGCTCCCCGGGTGTTTGAGCATAATGCAGGGACCAGTTCTCAAAAGAGTTTTGTGCCGCCCAAACTGAAAATAACAGCCGATAAGTCTCCTGCTCGTGACGAAAATAAATCAATAGTTTTGTGCAAATCTATTGATTTTATGGCAATTGCTGCTGCAAATCGTTTAAAGCTAAGGTTATTGTCAGGACTGCATTGTAATAAAAAGGAAAATGTTTGTAAAAAAAGTAAACAAAAAGCAACAAAACTGATATTACAATTAATAATGAAACTATACCAATACAAAAACATAAAACTAAAAAGAATAAAACAATGCAAATTGCCAATATTGCATTGTCTAGCGAAATGATGGTTAGGTGCAAATTATGCAATGAATCTTTAAGTTTAAAAGTATTTAGAAAGCATTTACTTGAAGAACATAATATTAAACCTGAATTGACAGTAGTGCGCAAAAATCCAAATGCGAACACAACGAAGACAACTAGTAAGTTTTATGTTTACTGTATTAAGCGCCATGCTAGGCTGAAGGTCGAGCACTTAAAAAATCACTTCGACAAAAAACATACAGCATTGGAACCAGCCCAGATCGTTTCTCAAGAGCGTAAAATTAAATTAAATAATAAACCTATAAAACATAGGAAACCAAAATCTAAAGCTGACACCTACATAAGTCAAAGACCTGCTTTTTTAAATTCACCTTTTAGGGGTTTGCTTGATAACTATCACAATTCTGGATCACTTGATGCTGCTAGGGATAGTCGTGCGATCCGGGATAGGGGACAGTGGGGTTCCTACCCGTCTTACGACAGGTTTGATGATGAGTCCGGTCCAGGGTAACTTGCCACTACCTTCGCACGTTGAAGCTCCGATCTAACGATTTTCCGCTGCGTAGCCACATCTTGTCCACACCTTCTGCATCTTTGAGGCCGATAGAGCTTCGATGTGTTCCTCGGGTTCAACCTCGAGCGTGTCCTGAGGCAGAAAGGGCAATTATTGGATAAGGTGAAGATCTTCCTTATGACTAATGCTCAGGTATCTGTTACATAACAAAAATCTAAAATTACGAAATATAATCGAGATCGATATGGAAGAAAACCCGCAAATATGTAATTTTGATACCGAGAAAGTTGAAAGTGAAGTAACTGACATTTTTAGCGGGAACGTACCTCTTGAACAGTCTCTCCAGAAGTTGCGCACCAGGCTGTTAGACCTTTCATCTCGCAATCGTCTCCTCAACTACAAACACCCAAAGGGGCGGTCCATTCAGTTTGTGGACCAGCCCAATCTCAACCTGGTTTTTAATCGACTCATCGATAATAAATCTCTTATTATTAAGTATGTACCGGATCCGCCGCCCAATAGTTACACTGCCAAACGGCCAGATCCGAAAATATATGCAGAATCCCTAGGCTTTGATACAGATACCGAGTTTCCTCCAGCTACCTGTGGAAGTTTCGCCAATAAGCATACGCCAAAGCTCCAAGCCCTCTTCTATCCCGCAGATCTGGACAAGATGTGCCGGAAGGTGGGGTCTGAAGCACGTACGGTCATAGAAGAAACTGGTACCAATATGCTGTACCTGGTTTTTGGATTTCTCGAATTTTATGAGAGGGAAGACTCAGAAAAACCGACGCTATCTCCACTTTTGGCGGTACCGGTCTCACTGGAAAGGGGGCCAATTGATCCAGACACCCGGACATATCAGTATTCCATTGAGTACTCCGGGGAAGATATTCACGAAAATCAGACACTGCGTGAAAAGATAAGCCAGGATTTCTTGCTCCAGATGCCGGAATTTGATGATGAGGATGATCCCGGCCTTTATTTCACGAAGATTCAACAGGCGATCGAGAAAAAAAAGCGTTGGAAAGTTCGCCACCAACTTACGCTGGGCTTTCTCTCTTTCGGAAAACTTGCTATTTGGAAGGACCTTGACCCCAACCTTTGGCCGAGACTGCTCAATCACCCCCTTTTAAAGGAAATTTTTTCCGGTGGTTCCGGGAAGGGAGCGAGCCTCTTCCCAGAAGACTACGATATCGATAAGCACGTGCAATGCGATCTTCCTGTTATCTACGATGCAGATTCATCTCAGCAAAGCGCCATAATCGATGTGTTGTCCGGTAAGAACATGGTCATTAACGGACCGCCGGGGACTGGGAAGTCGCAGACCATTACCAATGTTATCGCTGCTGGATTGAAAGAAGGGAAGAAAATTCTTTTTGTTTCCGAGAAGTTGGCTGCCCTTGAGATCGTACGTCACCGTCTGAATCAGGCTAATATGGGGCATTTCTGTCTGGAGTTTCACAGTCACAAGACGCAGAAGAAGAAACTGCTCGGTGAGATACAGGAACGTATGGACCAGCAGTTTAACCCGCCGCTGCAGTTGCAGGACAAACTCTCCACGCTCAGGCGCTACAAAAAGGAGTTAAACAGGTACGCTGAATTGATGGCAAGCCGCGTTGGAAACAGGCTTGGGCTATCCGTCTATGAAGTATTCTGGCGAACCGAGCGACGACGTCAAGTTATCGGGGACCTGGCCAATTCGGTACAATCTTTATTCATCATGGATGCTAGCAACTGGTCATACGACCATATCGAGCACCGTCGAGCTAAACTGGAGGCGCTGGGACAACTTTTTGATGCTATTGGCAGTTTCGACTCCTCCCATCCTTGGTGGGGCTTTACACCGCAAGCTCTCGCCCCTGGCGATAACGAGGCTATCGGCCGCATCATCACCGAGGCATTGGCTCTGGCTGAGCGGCTTTTCCAGTGCGTCTCTGATTATCAGGATAAGACCGGCGATTCCAAGGAGCCCCCGATAGCCGTACTGCAGCAGCTTTATGTCGCTATTCAGGCCTTACCCAATCCTCCGGCCAACATTGATGCGGATTTACTACCCAGAGTATTCAGCGTCCAGGATCCACTAGGCAAACACAACCGAGAATTACTGAACGGGGTGATTTGCAAGGTTGAACTCTCCAGGGAACTAAATCTGAAAGCCAGCGCTTTATTGGTGCATGAATGCGAATTGGATTTTAAAACAGCTGAACCAGTCCTCGACGCTTGTACAAAGGAGCTTGCTGATTCCGCTTTTTCAGCCACAATGGACACCATGGAAGAATGTGTATCAGCTTCTAACCTTTCGTTTCGTAACTTTGAGCGTATTATCCTTGATGGGACGTACCCGTTCTTGCCGATTCATACCGCATCCCTTGAAACCCTCGACGCAAAGCTAAGGGAAATCACACCGCTTTCTCTGGGAGATCAGCCGATTCGCAGTATCCGAGAGGGAGCCGCCCTGCTCTTTAGGGAATTAACTGGTCTGGGACACTCCTTGGAGCGGGTTATCGCTATCGCTAACCGTCGGGGTATAGATTTTGACTGCTCACCCGCAGCGATTGCCCGGTTTGGACATCCTGATGGTATCGAGGAAGTCTTGCCTGGCATTCTTATCGATGATGCAGTCATTTCAAGAGCTCAAGAGGCAGCAGAATGCCTGTTATCTGATTTACCGCTTATAGAATTACATAGTCGCCAGCTGGAACTGCACGCCCTGCACAAGAGGATCAGCAGTGTGCTGAAAGAGATGGAAGACTATGCAAAGCAGTTGGACCTTGTGTTTGATGGCTCTCAAAAGGCCGTAGCTCGCCTGGCAACTCTGGGCCACATCTCGTCACAGGCACCCGCTGAACTTCTGGACTATCGTCACTCAGCTCTTGCACATCCCAAAACAAAAGAGCTGCTGGCCAATGCAGAAGATGCGCTAGCCTCAGAAAAAGTACAGCGTGAGACTCTGGCCAGCCAGTTCTATCTTGACGTCCTGCCTGATTCTAACGAGCTTAAGAACGCTATACGGACATTTAGAGGAGGTGACAGCTTTTTTAACCTCTTCAATAGTGAATGGCGTTCAGCGAAGAAGCTGTTTAACCGTCTTTGCAAGACGAAGGCAAAGCGCAAGGCCGCAGATTACGAGGTCCACGTTTCAAGCATTGTCAGTTGGATGGAACACAGAGAATCATTCATCGGAAACAACGAGTTCAATGAAACGTTCGGTCCTCTATTCAATGGACTCAGCACCGATTTTTCAAAAATTCGCCGACTGCATAGCTGGTACATGGACAGTCAGACGCAATTGCTAAAGCATCCCGGCTTCATAGGCTCAGTCGACTTGACGTGCTTCGATGCAGGTACGATTGATCAGCTGGCGGCACTGTCGGATCGATTGGACGCAATATCGGAGGAACTGAATGTCTGCCGCAAGGAAGCCGACGCTCTCCTAAAACCGATTTCGGCTGAACTAGAACAGGAGACCACTTGGTCAAACTATAACCAGAAAATACTTCAAGTTGCAGAAAGCCTGAAGTCATTCACTGTTTTTCTCGGATGCTACGTCAAACCTGAAATTTCGCCCAAACGTGCACTTGAGGTCCTTTGCGGGAAGCTGGAACTCTTTGAAGCCCGTCAAGACTTCGAAGCGCTCAAAACCGGCGTTGAGATTATCAACAAACATGTTGAGCCGTTGCTTCCTGGTATCGGTTCGATCCCCTGTATTGCCTGGAACGACTACCTCGCGCAGCTCGCTGTTTTGGCAACAGCCACAAATTCCCTGGGGGAGATACTTGCCGGCTATGACGAAAGTAATCCCAAGCTCAGAGATATCCGATGTTTTTTTGAATCAAAACTTTGCCTTGATGCAGTGCTGATGAAATTTTCATCCGTTCTGCCTGCCACGAGTTGGGAATCTTATCTTGCCATGGCTTCCCGACGAATTAAGGCTGCCTCTGAATTGGTTGATCTCCTGAAGCCGGCCGGCCAAATAGGCAAGACGGTCCAAGAGGTTATTGACGGTTTAAAAGCACAGAAAAAAGCAATTGACCTAATCCTTAATCTGACCGATGACGCTGCAGTAATAACGATGCTGCAAGGTCATTTCCAGGGTTTTGAGACTGATCTTGACTCATTGGCAGCAACCCTCTCGTGGGGGGGATCGGTTGTTGGCAGCAGTCAAATCAGAAACGCTTCTCTAAAGTCACTGTTGTTGAACTCAGATGCAAGCTGCAACTTTATTTGGGCAAAGCAGCAACTCCATGAGATATGCAAGCTTCGGGAACGCATCCAGATTATGTTCCGGAAACTTGAAGGCTTTGGCACACTGACCTGGGATGCCTGGAACGTGACTGAAGAAGGGCGAGCTAAATCAGAGTTTTCTAGCAGCCTGTTGGAAAGGGTTGAGGCTGCAGCCAACGACATTGAAGCCGTCCTGCCCTGGTCGAAGTACAACGCCGAACGCATCGAATGCAAGAAGATGGGAATTGTGGACTTCGTCGCTGCCCTGGAACAGAAAAAATTGCCCTCTGGTTCATTGGGAGCGGTCTATGAATTCGTAGCCTACCGGTCAATAGGCAGAGGCATTTACAAGAGTTTTCCAGAGCTTGAAGGATTTGCCGGAGCAAAACACGAAAAGAAGCGTTCTGAGTTTGTTGGGCTTGACAAGGAAATCATTGGTCTTACAGGCAAGAGCTTTGCCTATGATATCGACAAGGCAAAAAAGCTTCCCAGCGGTGACTCTGGCTACCGTGCATCAGAAAGAACAGAGATGCAGCTGCTATGGCACGAACTCGGCAAGAAACGCAGACATATACCTATTCGGCAGCTCATAAAACGCTCTGGTCGTGCCATTCAGGAACTCAAGCCTTGCTTTATGATGGGGCCCATGTCTGTTGCGCAATACCTGGAGCAGGGCTCAGTCGAATTCGACATGATAGTGATGGATGAGGCGTCCCAGCTTAGACCGGAAGAAGCTCTAGGGGCGATTGCCCGCGGCAAACAGTTGGTTGTTGTGGGCGACCCGAAGCAGTTGCCACCGACCAACTTTTTTGACCGTCTAGTTGATGTCGATGACGAAAATGAGGACGATGCGCCTGCTGCTCTTGCCGGTTCAGAGAGCATTCTCGATATCTGCCAACAGTTGTTTCATCCGGTTCGGACACTTCGATGGCACTATCGTTCTCAGCACGAATCACTAATTGCCTTCTCGAACCACCACTTCTACAGTGGCAAGCTGGTTGTTTTCCCATCACCCTTCGACCGAAACACCCGATTGGGAGTGCGGTATCGGTATGTGAAAAACGGTATTTACAAGGACCGCCAGAACGTTCCCGAGGCCCAGAGGGTTGTCGATTCCGTTGTCGAGCACATGATTAATTATCCGGAAGAATCGCTTGGAGTAGTGACGCTTAACCAGACTCAGCGCGACCTTATAGAGGACCTGCTCGACAAGAAGCTTCGAAACATCCACGAAAGCCAAAAGTTTATTTCCAAATGGAGGGAGGAGGGATGGCCGTTTTTCGTTAAGAATCTTGAAAACGTTCAGGGGGACGAGCGCGATGTAATCTTCATATCCTCGACATTTGGCAAAGCTCTCGGCGCCGACAAGGTTCGCCAGAACTTTGGTCCGATCAGCCGACCAGATGGCTGGCGGCGCCTCAACGTATTGTTCACCCGTGCACGCAGGAAAGTCGAGCTATTCACCTCGATGCTGCCGGAGGACATAGTCCTAGACGCAAAGACGCCAGCAGGGACCAAGGCTTTGAAAGACTATCTTGACTTCGCCAAGCGCGGCGTTCTCGCGACCACGGACATTTCGGGGCGCGAACCCGATAGCGACTTCGAAATTTCGGTGGGAGATATGCTGAGGAACAGAGGGTATGATGTGGTCCCTCAACTCGGTGTAGCAGGCTTCTTTATTGACCTGGCAGTCCGGAACCCGGACCGCCCCGGTGAGTTCTTAGCTGCCGTGGAATGCGACGGTGCAACCTACCATTCGAGTAAATCAGCTCGTGACCGTGACAGAATTCGCCAGGCCGTTTTAGAGTCGCTGGGGTGGAATGGCCGCATTTGGCGGATCTGGTCTACTGATTGGTTCTACTCTCCACGTTCTGAATCCGAGCGGCTCATCACCTTCCTTGAAGAGCGCCGCGCCCTCGCAAAGTCTGAACCTTTACCTGAGTACGATTTTGAAGCGGATTTCGATGAGACCGTGGAAGCCGAGCCTTCGACTTTTATTGAGGTGACTGAGGACCCTGCGGAATCTGTTTTTTCAGTTTCAGCAGAGGAGCTCTTTGTCGAGGTCGGTGACCTCGTAACCTACTGTCAGGCAGGTAAGCCTGATGAGCGTCATAGTGTGATGATAGTTGATACCGAGAGTAATCCACGGCTAAACCTTATCAATGAGAATGCCCCTCTTGCTCAAGCTTTGCTGAATTCATCTGTGGGTGATGAACCCGAATTGGAGATAAAAGGCAGTCCTGCCAGAATCCTTCGTGTATTAAAGATTCAGCGCCAGACCAAATTGGCTTTGCCTCTCCACTGACTGGCACCTGATCGCCTACTGTCGCCTGCGAGGCGATTGGCGTGACTTCTTGTCGGGGCGCATGTCGCTCACCCAGGTGGAAGGAAGTGTCTTTCAGGTCCGGCCAGGTGAGGAGTGGCGGCATCACCTGGCGAACACGTTGGCATCTTCCAGAACAGGGAGCGTTTCAACGCGGTGCTTAGGTTCACGCTGGAGCGCTCTCGATGGGTAAAGGGAGAGCTCTGGCATGAGGGCCTGGGGGAGGTCATAGAGGCCGATGGATCTCTTGTGCTTACCATTCCTGCTTGCCACGATGCAGAGACCATTATGGAGATTCTGAAGCTTGGCTCGCAGGTTGAGGACTTGATCCCGAGTGGTTGAGAGACAGGGTGATAGACGAATTGGGAAACGCGGTAATTAAATGTCAGAGGTAGGACACTGGTTGGGGGAGGTAGTGTGGTATTAGATGTCCATGGCATAACTTCGGGCCGGGAGCGTCAACAGCCATGGTCCTTTACTAGCAGGGACATTGACGAATATTCGCTATTTTAATCCAGGATATCTTCTATGAGCTATAAAAATATCATGGCCAATAGGCAATTACGCGATGCCGACTCTGCCGCTCACGTCAAGGTTCCTGCTAAACCCGGCCTGCTCAGTGTTCACCAAAGCTCCGATCCCTATTCCAATCTTAATGACTCAATAAATGTTGATGACCATGACCTTGCATTCATCGATGCCGTTGCTGCTGAAATGGAAGCACTCGGTGATGTTTACCTTTACGATGAAGAAGACTCTTCTCCACGTGCCTTGCCAGTGCCATTTACGGCTTCTGATCGATCACCGTGCCTAGAAATAGGCGGGTTGGCCTACCCCAGTGACTGCCCGTTGGCAGACGAGGATGATGAAGATTACGAGCCGGATGCTGAGATTGACCCGGATTTAGAGAACTTGGCCTGCCACACAGATGATGAGGAAGAGATGTCTCTTGAGGGGGACGAGGATGATGATCTTGCCATAAGCAACGATGGGTTGTCTGAGGATTTTGTGTTGCTTGATGATTCCCTCTTGCCGGAAGGTGCCGGGCAGCACATGGGAATACTCCTTGATGATTCTGAGGAGAATTTCCTCGATTTCGATGATGAGGACCTGCTCCTCGATATTGAAATTGGCGGGAGATCGGACCTGGGAGAAATTCAAATCTCCGAGGGGCTTACACGTGAGGAAAGGGCACGGCAGGTTGCCACCCGGGTCGGGGGCATCTTTGGGTGGGGGCGGTATGGCATTGATTTGCTCGCTGAAATATTCGAGGAGCACGGGTGGGGACAGGCCCGCGTAGCTGTTGAGCAGCTGCTTACGGAAGGCGTTTCTGAAGATGGACTGCTTCTGGTCAAGGAGTTAAAAGAGCTCTGGGAAGGCAATGATGAATACGCTCTCGCGTTTCTGCATCGCTATAACCGGACCGGCTACTGCACCTACCAGGGGGGGCGGGTCCTTTCCTGGCGGATGGCGGCACGGGTGACCCAACTGTTTCCTAACGCGGACATTTGCGAGGTCGAAAGCTTTTTGAATGCGGCTTTTGACACTTGGTACGAAGGTACAAAAATGAAGTATCGCTTTCCAGTGTTTCTAAATTTCCTGAAACATGTGATCACTTGGCTGGACCCAGAGAGATGTTTCCCCGGGGGAGCCTTTTACGATGAGCTTTCGGCAGCGGATTTCGAGTACGAAATCGAAAGGGACCTGTCGAGAACCCACCTGTATCGTGAATTGGCTGATTACGGGTTGCTTCCCCGCACGGGGAGTGATTTCCTCTCCTCCGTTGGGAAAGCACGGGAGAAGAGAGCGTGAGCGATAACATAAACCAACACCTGGCCCCAATTAAAGGCTGCTGGGTAGTTGACCGGCGTGGAGACCAGCAGCTGCGCGGTTCCGTTGTGGGATCAACGCTCATGCAGGGTGAGATCATGCTCCAGGTCAAATGGCACCTTTCCCGCACTATTTCTGTGATGCCTTTGTCTGCAGCAGGATGTGGCTTTAAGGTGGGAATGGATGTCGAAGACCTCCCCTTTTCTCGGGTGCGGCAATCTCTTGGAGAGGGTGTTGTCGTCGCATTACGGACACTTGGAGGAAGGGAATCCGTTTTGGTCGAATTTCCCGTCAGCGGTGCCGTGGTGTGGACGCCCTTCCAGAACCTACGTCAGATCAAGGGGGTCATGCATCGATTTCTTACCGCTGACGCTGGGGGCGAAGGGAGCGCGGAGCGTTTCCGTCTCAGAAGCCTCGCCCATGCCCTTGAGTTGTGGAATGAAAATACCGGTTCCCTCTCCCGGTTCGATATCGACCCATTGCCCCATCAAATTCATCTGGTTCATCACATCCTTGCCTCCGGTAACCTTAACTGGCTGATTGCGGATGACGTTGGCCTGGGAAAAACCATAGAGGTAGGTCTGCTCTTGTCGGCGCTCAAACAGCGCAAACAGTTGGGACGGGTGTTGCTGATTACCCCGGCTGGTTTGACAAAACAGTGGCAGGACGAGTTGCGCCACAAGTTTGGAATGGACGATTTCAGGATTTATGGTGAGGATTTCACCGTACAGGAACCCCATCACTGGAAACTCTATGACCGGGTCATTGGCTCCATGGATCGGTTCAAGGATGAAAATCATCTTGCCCGCCTTTTAGGCGCCCCTTCCTGGGACATCGTCGTGTTCGACGAAGCGCATCGATTAAGTCGCCGCCAGTACGGCATGAAGTTCGAGTCCTCCGAACGCTTCAAGCTCGCTGCTGCGCTGCGCGGACAGACTGAAAATCTTCTCCTGCTGAGTGCGACCCCGCATCAGGGAAAGCAAGACAAGTTCCAGGCCATCCTGGAATTATTAAGGCCAGAGTGGAAACGCGAGATCCGGGAACTGGACCAGAACCCGGAGATCCTCAGGCATTTGGTGATCCGAAACAACAAGGCAGATGTCACCGATGCCGCAGGAAACTTCATTTTTAAAAGCAAGATCACCAAGGCGGTCAAAATTGATGTGGGGCACGAGACAAAGGATTTTGATAAATCCCTACAGGAGTATCTCAGGAAGGGATACTCTGCCGGCAGCGCCTTGGGACGAGTTGGGATAGCGATCGGGTTTGTCATGACCATCTACCGCAAGCTGGCGGCTTCAAGCGCCGCGGCTATCCATAGCGCTTTGAAAAAACGGCTGGCACGTTTGAGAGATGAAGCGCTGGCCGCAACTATTTGCAGGAACGAGGACCTTGAGTCCGCAGATGCTCGATTTGTTGGTGAGTTTGAAGAGCGGGTGGAATCACCGGCCAAAGAATTTTTTGCCGGCGAGGAAGTGCTGCTTGAAGGACTCGTGGAGCGAGCTGCCTCCTTGATGAAGCATGATGAAAAACTGACGGGTTTTGTCGAAAAACTAATACCGGTCGTTCTCGAGTCGAACGCAGAAGAAAAGATCCTGATATTTACTGAATATCGGACAACCCAACAATACCTGGCGGATGCGCTCCGACAACGCTTCGGCGGTGATTGTGTGGACCTGATTCATGGCTCGATGGATCATGCGGAGCGACGCCAGGCCATTGCAAACTTCGAAGACGCCGGACGTTTTCTTATCTCCACCGAGGCTGGTGGTGAGGGAATCAACCTGCATCGCCGTTGCCACATCATGGTCAACTATGATCTCCCTTGGAACCCGATGCGCCTTGTGCAGCGCATTGGCCGACTCTACCGTTATGGTCAGGATCAAAATGTGGTGGTCTTCAACATGCATGCCCCACAGACGGTAGATGAGCAAATCATAGATCTCATGTATGAACGCATTGGTCAGGTCGTGTTGGACATGGCCCAGGTGGGCGATGAGTACCGCGATGGACTTGAAGACGATATCCTGGGCCAATTTGCCGAGCTCGTCGATATCGGAAAGATCCTCGAGGAGGCGACCCTTTCGGGGATTACACGGACAGAAGAGCGCATAGAGGAGGCACTGCGCCGGGCACGCGAAGCCTCCAACGAGCAGCGGGAGCTGTTCGAGCATGCAGCATCTTTTGACCCTAACGAGACCAAGAACGATCTGAGAATTAGTCCACTGCATCTGCGCCGTTTCGTCGAGGGAATGTTTTCGCATTTAGGCATCGAAATTGTCAGTACCCTGCATGCCGGCCAAGCACTGACGGCACGGCTTCCTGATGAAATTGCAGAAAAATTGCCGCAACTGAAGAAGGTGTTTCAGGCAACCTTTGACCGGGAACTCGCGTCGCGTCGTCCGAATTTTCATATTTTGGACCTGGACTCGCCCGTGGTTAAGTTCCTCCTTCAAGAGGCGAAGAGTTATGAGTTTGGCGGGAAGACTGCTGTTATCAAAGGCGTTGATGGCAGCGCCCTATCTACCTGCATCCTCAGGTGGCAAAACGATCAAGGGCACCGGATGCGCCAAGAGTTCGCCGTGTTCAGGGTGAGTCCGGAAAGTAAGGCTGAGGTAAATCCTTCTGCGTTTGCGGAATGGTTATTGGAAAGTAATAAAGATGGTGTCCTCTATCCTGATCGGGAAGAAGCAAAAACCTATCGCACCAGTTTTGAGAAGGCCGTCGGTGATCGCCTTGCAAAGGTGTGCAATCGGAATTTGCATCCAGAAAACAGGCAGTGGGTAGGTGCAGCATGGATAGCGAATTGATTCGTGAACCATAATGGTGCATAAAAGTATGAACGCGAGGGCAGTATTAGGAGCTAACTATGTCATTTGACTTAAGTAATAGACTTGTTATCGGGTTAGCATCCAGCGCATTGTTTGACCTCAGTGAGTCAGATAATATTTACAGAACAGATGGCCCAGATGCATATAGAAAATTTCAGCGTGAACACTAAAATGTCCCTTTAAAAACCGGTGTTGCTTTCCCGTTTATAAAAAGATTATTGTCCTTAAATGAGTTGGATATCAAAAATCCACCGATAGAAGTTGTGCTGATGTCAAGGAACAGCCCTGATACGGGTCTCAGAGTAATGAAATCGATTCAGAATTACAGCTTGGGAATGTCCAGGGCAGTTTTCCTACAGGGGAGGACACCACATAAGTACATCCCCGCTTTCAACATAAGTCTTTTTTTGTCGGCGAATGAAGTTGATGTTAAACAGGCAATCATAGCCGGTTACCCAGCAGGCCAAATTCTTGATTCAAAAATAATAGATAACGTCGATGATAAGGAACTTCGGATTGCATTCGACTTTGACGGAGTATTGGCTGATGACGAATCAGAAACGGTATACCAAACTACGCATGACCTTAACCAATTCAATAAACACGAAGTTGATAAAATGCTCATAGCACATAATCCTGGACCATTAAAAATTTTTCTGGATAAAATTTCAAGTATTCAAAAAATGGAAGAAAAAAGAGCGTTAGAAGATCCAGAGTATGAAAGGAAACTCCGGATTTCTATTGTTACAGCGAGAAGCGCGCCATCCCATGAAAGGGTTATCAACACCATGAGAACGTGGGATATAAATGTTGATGAAGCTTTTTTTCTCGGTGGTATAGAAAAAAAGCGTGTCTTAGAAGTGCTGGATCCCCATATTTTCTTCGATGATCAAAAGCTACACCTCGAAGCGGCTGCAAGTGTGCTTCCATCTGTTCATATCCCATTTGGAATAACCAATATCTAATATGCTTTATTGCTCTGTCTGAGACAGAAACCACAATAGTTGGATATCGTGAATTGAGCATTGCAAAAAGGAGATCCTATGACGGCAATGGCATCCCAAACAATCCCTTGGCTAATTGCGCTACTTCTACTATGCGTTGCACTTGTCTACTTTATCAGGCGGGCATCTGAACTGCAAAAGGAGATGTCGGCCCGCTCCAACGTGGCGGAAATGGCGGCTCAGGAACATATTGCCGCCAAAGAACGGTTGCTTGCTCGTGAGGCTGAACTTGATCGCCAGCGCGTCGATTGGGAAAAGCAATTGGCCAACATGGCCAGCGAGAAAGGGCAGGAACGGCAGCGGTATGAGGGGGTGACAAAGGAGTTTGCCCAGTTGCAAGCTGACCTTGCTTCCCAGCAGGCCAAGGCTCAGAGGGTCGATGAACTGACCAAGGAGCGAGACAGCGCAAGGGAAAATCTTGAACTGCTTCGTCGGGAGAAGGGTGCAGTTGACGCAAGCCTGGCCGCCTTGCAGTCTCAGGCGGAAGAGGAACGCAAGGCCACGGAAGAGCGATCCCGTTTGCACGCCAAGGCCGAAACGACAGCTCGGGAGGCCGCCCAGGACAAGATATCAGAATTGACGACCGAGCGAGACACTGCCCGGGAACAGCTTGAACTGGTGCGTAAGGGGAAAGGCGTGGTTGATGCTAGCCTTGCCGCCCTGCAATCCCAGCTTGAAGAGGAGCACAAGGCGACGGAAGAGCGCATCATCTTGCACGACAAGGCAGAAAAAATGGCACGTGAGACCTCCCTGGTAAAGATCACCGAACTGACGACTGAACGCGATAGTGCCCGGGATCTGCTCGATTTGCTGCGTATGGAGAAAAATTCCGTTGATGCCAGCCTCGCTGCGCTGCAATCCCAGACGGAAGAGGAGCATAAGGCGACGGAAGAACGTACCCGTTTGCACGCTAAGGCTGAGACTATGGCGCGTGAAACGTCCCAGGCAAAGATCAATGAACTGACATCTGAGCGAGACAGCGCCCGGGAGCAGCTCGATGAACTGCGCCGCGAGAAGGGCGTTCTTGATACTGATTACGCTACCATGCTTGCTAAACTGGACGAGGAACGGAAATCATCCCGTGAGAAAATTGAATTGCTGGAACAGGCAGAAGAAAGGCTTGCCAAAGAGTTCGAAAACCTCGCCAACCGTATTTTTGAGGAGAAGCACCAGAAGTTCAGTGAAGTAAGTAAAACCGGCGTCGAGGCCCTGCTTACCCCCATGAGGGAGCAGATGTCCGATTTCAGGAAGAAAGTAGAGGACGTCTACGATAACGAAAACAAGGAACGGGCCTCCCTGCGCACCGAGATCCAGAGTCTTAAGTCACTCAACGAAAGGATCGGCGTTGACGCCCTCAACCTAACAAAGGCTTTGAAGGGTGACAGCAAGACCCGCGGCACTTGGGGCGAGATACAGCTTGAGCGACTGCTGGAAGAGTCAGGACTCGCTAAGGGACGGGAATACGATGTACAGGTCAGCCACCGAAATGAGGATGGTCAGCGTTTTCAGCCTGATGTCGTGGTCCATCTGCCGGAGAAGAAGGACGTGGTCATCGACTCCAAGGTCTCCTTGGTAGCCTATGAGCAATACTATACGGCTGCAAACGACGAAGAGCGCCAACGCTGTCTCCGCGCTCATGTAACCTCGTTACGTACACATTTCAGCGGGTTGAGTTCCAAGAACTACGATGAGCTGATCGGTGTCAATTCACTGGACATGGTCATCATGTTCGTACCCATCGAGCCCGCCCTGCTACTCGCTTTCGAGCATGAGTCCAACCTCTTTAGTGAGGCCTTCGCTTGCCGTATTCTGCTGGTCAGCCCGTCTACCCTCATGGCCACCTTGCAGATCATCCATAATATCTGGCGCTATGAGTATCAAAATCGCAACGCCCAGACGATCGCAACAGAAGCCGGCAAGTTGCACGATCAGTTTGTTAGTTTCGTTGAAGCTCTGGAAAAGGTAGGCGATCAGATTAAGAGGGCGGGGGAGAGTTATGACACTGCCCACAAACGGCTCATCAGTGGCAAGGGGAATCTGGTCGGCCGCACCCAGAAGCTGAAAACCCTGGGAGCGAAGGTGAAAAAGGCTATCAGCAGTGAACTGATTGAAGCGGCATTTGAAAACGATGAGGGATTGGCCCTTCTTGCTGAGGAAACACTGTCCGCAGACGAGTTATCACTAGATACGCAGACTTTTGCAACACCTTAGAAAAGGCCCGGCACTTTCTCGGCTTGCCAGGGAGAGATCGGTCGTCAAGGACAGTTGGAAAGGATGCAACTGATACCTGGCCTTGCTCGGCCACTTTTGGTAAGGAGTGCATGATGGATTTTTCAGTTACTGTTGCCAGGAGAGAGTTCGCCGATGCCCTGCTTTCTCTGAAAAAAGTCACCAAAACCAAGAAGCCGTTCGAGATGATTCTTTCCTATAACGGCGGATTTCTCCTGATCCAATCCGTCGGAGGGAGCCACCAGATCCCTGCCGAGGGAAAGGCTAACCTGGATGTGCATTTGCCTGGTGAGCCTATGTTCAAGTTGGCCGAGGTGCTGCCGGAAATATCCCCTTTCACACTTGAGCTTGCTGGCGGAAAGCTCCGTTTGGGCCCGCTCCTACTTCCCTGCACAACAGCTCAAAGAAAGCCGTTTATCATTCAAATGCCGGTTAATCCACGCGAGATGGATTTTCTTTCACTTCGTTATCGCCACTCAATTAATGAAATAACACGGTCCGGATATATGAAGCAATACCTTGAAGCCGAAAAATGCAGAGAATCGTCGATTAAAAAGGCGGCGCGACTACTGGAACCGCTCGGGGTCAAGGCAAGCGACATTACTTCGCTTGTAGAGAACTGTCTGAAGAAAAATGCTGATATGTAGGGATTGGCCGATTCCCGAAAGGAATAAAGATTACCCGTTGGCGTCCGATACTATCATTGAAAATGGAGAAAATTTAAATAGAAATACGAGTCTCGGACGCCTCGCCAGCAAGCGAAGTGCCAATCGTAGTCGAAGATATTAATTAAAATACTAATTTTTGCGCCGTCAGGCAATTGGAGAAAAGATGAATGATTTTGCTATGGTAGACGATACTGAACCAATAGTTTTTACACCCGATCAAGACCCCTTTGGCGAACAGCCCAATAAGTTCTGCACCCTGTATCCCCTGATGAAACTGAGCGGGGAGTTAGTGTCCGCAGACGAGTTTTCCTTCCCTGGGCGCGGAAGGGTGTGGTGGAAGGTGCGGCCTGAGCACGAGGCCTATGTTATTCCGGGCTCGGTATGGGTCGGCTATCTTGAACTAGCACCGAATTACAGCGCCAAAGATTATTCGAAGGATAAATACCAGGTACGCATAAAAGATTTCCATCTCGGCGATAATGAATTGATCGAGGTCATCGAGGTCAATGAAGACGAGCCAAACCTCGATTTTATATATCGTAACAAGAAAATGCCCTACAACTTGCAACCTTTAAAGCTCGTCTTTATCAAGGGAAGAAAGTCGGTAATCGGCCCGCTGAAAGCTAGCTGGTCGTCATCGGAGAAAACTCTTTCATTCTCCGCTCAGAATCTCTCGAAGCCGGAAGTGCTAAGGGTTCCCGTCGATGTCTTCGCCAGGAATGTTAAAGTTGAAAAATTCAGTTATGAAGCTAACCAATTTCAACTAAATGTGCGACCTTTTTATGTGTCAATAGCTTTGACTAAAGTCTCTTGGATCAATTTCGATAAACTTAGAGAGAGCGGAAGTATCATAGCCGCAGTCCAAGATAGTGTTGTTATAAATTGGGCAGCAAAACAGGCAGCGTTGACAAATGCACAGTCGCGTGACGTGAAAGCTTTTATTTCACAGGTACTCGAAGATCCTCAATCAGCGGCACAAGCGTACTTTCAAAGATTTAAGGATATATCGGAAGACGTATCCAAGATCGCGAGTCTTGGGGAAGATTCAGCCAAGATTCTAGCAAATACCCCAGCTTTCAAAGGCCTCATCGATGAGCACGTTAAGAGTGTCTCCGCGGACATGGTGAAAAAGGAAATTCAAAGGCGTGAAACTGAGATAGCAGCCGGAATTGAAGTTGCCAAAAGGCAACGGACTGTCCTAGAGAATGATATACAAAAACTTCAGGATGAGTTCGAGATGCGGGCACGAAATGTCGAGAAGGAAATCAAGGAAACACGAGAAGCGTTAATTCGTGGGCTGGAGGCTAAAGAGAAATTGGTCCAGGAACGGGAGAAAGCCGTAGCTGAGCAGGAAGGAATGATAGCCGCCCGTCTTGAGAGATTGATTCAAAAATACAACTCAGAGGCTGAACGGATTGGTGATGAAATCTACGCGCAGCTTCCGATCCTCAGTCGTCTTGGATTAAATTCTCCGAAGGAAACGCAGAACGAGGTGAGTCGTACTACTCCCTCAAAGGTTACGTTGCCGAAATTCCTCCAGAACAAGAAAAATACCGATGGGACACTAACGGAGGCGCTGTTCATCGACCAGTTTGTCCGGGTTGTCGAACAGAGAGGTTATGTCTTTTCACGTGAGGATTTAGTCAATTACCATGTTTGCATGAAGGTGGGTGGGCTCTCGATTCTGGCTGGCCCAAGCGGGACTGGGAAAAGCAGCCTCCCGCGCATTTATGCCGAGGCTCTTGGCTGTTCTGACGAATATCTTCATATACCTGTGAGGCCGGACTGGCTCGACGATCGCGACCTCGTCGGCGCCTTCAATTCACTTTCTCGGCGTTTTGAACCGGCAAACAGCGGCCTGGTCGATTGTCTTATTGCTGCAGCAGAGGACGAGCGGACTAAGCGCGGAGGCATCTACCTGATCTGTTTCGATGAGATGAACCTCGCCAGAGTGGAACATTATTTCGCTCAGTTTCTTAGCGTTTCGGAAAAAATCCAGTCCGAGAGGATAATTAGTTTGTTTTCTGAGGGGGTGGTTAATGATGAAGACCCGTACTCGGCATACCGTCTTTTGCCATTGAATAACAATTTGCGATTCGTGGGCACCGTTAATATTGATGAAACCACCCATTTCTTCAGCCCGAAAATTTTGGATAGATCGCAGGTGATTTCGTTTCAAAACCCCAGTCTTGAAACAATCGGCACCATGTTGCGCAACGACGAGAAACTCGGAGGCATCGTCCCCGTCACAATTAACGAGTTTTCCAGTTGGCATGCGGCGCAACAGGACATAGTGGATGTCAGGAAGCTTATATGCGAAATTGATGAGATATTGAAAGGCTCCCGACTGGGACTAACCTATCGACCATTCAAGCGCATGCTCAATTACGTCAGCGCTGCCCGGGGCCTGTTCAGTGATGACGAGTCGTTGGATATTCAATTTTTACAAGTCGTGTTTCCGCGCTTGAGAAGCACAGCACCTAACTTTGATAAAACGCTGGAACGGTTAGTAAAGGCTGTGCCCTCGGACAGGTTTCCCAGAAGCGCCGAGTTCCTCCAGAGAATTAAGGATTCAGGTGATGAGTACGAATACTTCCAGCTCATATAACCTCGGGATAGAGGCCAATGGAGTCAGCATTTTCTCCATTTCGCTGGATTCCTTTCAGCTCCCTTACCTGGCCGCGGAGTATGTCTTCGTTAAGGCCGCGGACCGGCTTTGCTTTAAAATTTCCAGATCATCGGCAGGCGCTCCTCTGCGTCTAAAGCTTGGCAACGAACTGCTTGTTTTGCAATACACTGGAAATAACAGCTATCACAGCGCCGATGAGTGCTGGCTGTACAATGAAACCGGAGAAAGCTGCCTGGTCGTCGAACAGCAATCACCGGATGACGACAACGATTATATCAGCATACTGGAGGTACCTTTCACCATTGAGCCGCGTCCCAGCGTTGCTCGGGATTTTGATGTCATGGTGGAGGACCTGACCCGAATCCATGAGTCTCTCGCCCAGGATGTCATCTCAAAAAGCCACACGCGGTATGGAATCCGCCCCAGCGGTACTCTTCGTCTGGTCCCCATCTCCATCCTGGAACAGCTAACCTCGCTGCAAACGCGTTTCATCGATGTAATCAGGCTGATTTCCGCGCAACCCTCGCATCTGCTGACTAAGCGCAGGGGCATTTCACGATATCGGCCCGGAGACCAGATCGATATTTTCGGTTTGAATTCATTTCCGGATAATACCTTCGACTGCCAGGGGAATGCCGTATCCATCAGTAGGGGGCACATCAGGAGGCCATTGCTTACCACAGATACCCCTGAGCATAGGCACCTGGCTTATGGCGTCAGGCTTTTGGAAAAACGTGCATCCGATATTGCGGGGCATTTTGAAGAAAGGGCTGCTCTGCTTTATCGGGACGCTTACCGGTGGGGCGGGACCGGCGGCAACAAACCTTCGGTCTTCCACGAGGTAATCAGTCCGAAAATCGACCGGCTTGAAGAATACGCCGCTAAAGCGAGGAAGATATCCTCCGGTTTGAAAAAATTGGTTGCTTCCCACAGCTTTTTGGACGAAGCCGAGGAACCCCGCACTCCGTTCTGTATGACACCGACTTTTGCCGGGCGTGCCGCCTACCGCGCTGCCTACAAGGTTTTGTATGATGCTCGAACTTTTCTCGGAGTTCTGGTGGACGGTAGCGCAATAAAGGTCGCCCACAGGAGTCTTGCGAGTATTTACGAGTATTGGTGTTTCACGAAATCCGTCGAGTTGATCTGGAACCGGTTGGGAAGCCCGTCACCCGATCCGACAATCAAATTGATTCACGGAATATATCGACCTGAGCTGCTGCCCGGGCAGAAATTTGTATTCGACGGGAAATCCGGAAAGACGGTAGTAGTCACTTATGAACCGGATGTAAACCCTTGGAAACAGGCGATGAGCAATAATGAAGTGTATGGAGCATCGCTGACATCCAAGCCGCTACGTCCCGATATCATGATTGAGGTGCTTTCACCGGCAGATAGGACAGTAGCGCTGATTCTTGACGCTAAATCAACGGACAAGTTCTCTGTGGACAAATTCAGGGACATTTCCGATTATTCGCGTCAGATTGTTGAATTGAAGGGGGCCCGGCTTCCTGTCAGGCAAGTATTTCTCCTGCATCGGGATGCCACCAAGAAAGAATTGTTGAATTTGCCAACGTACTTTCAACAAAATGAATTCGCAAATGACACGACCATTATCGGAGGTATTTCCTGTTTGCCGGAATTTGTCGGGTGTGTTCCAGCAGGTTTGGAAAAAGTAATAGATAAATTTTTCGAACATTTTTTATGAGCAGAATGAGGTAATAGTAAGCCGGACGATCAGTTCATTGTCTGGTATTCTCCGGACATCGGAGACTGAGCTGATTGGGCGGCTTCTTGCCGCGGTGATAACCTGTTCCTCATAGCACTCTTTTCAGCCCGGGTCACAGTATTTACGTGACCCGGTTGGCATTGCCTCAAGATGTTGCAGGTCACCTTTGTTAACCTAACAGCGAAAATAACCTCGGGTAGGTCACTGTTTGGGGGAGTTCGTGTGCTACTGTCTTTGCGCGACCTGTTCCTTTTCCGTACTAATAAATTGTTCGAAAATTGAGTCTGCAATGGGAGAAATGAATGCCTAAATGGAATGAAGACCTTTTTATCGAAAAATTAAGGGGAAATGCCCCGCAAACTGAAGAAATGGTCCGATTGATTCTCCAATGGTCTAATGCAAACTGCTCATTTGAAAACAGCGGGACCGGTGTTTGGTGGGGTAATGGCGACCAAGATGGAAACTTCGTCACCATCCACACCATCGATGGTGTTAATTACCATTTGGGTGAAACAAAAATAAACGGTGCATATTATCTCCCCATCACATGGCTGAAAGGGAAGGCCCCCTTTGATGACAGGGAACTTCATGAGGAGATGATATCCCGCTTCAACTCCATTCCTGAAATTACCATTGATCAGGAGAACATGGGCAAACCAAAAATCCAACTGGAAGCCCTGAACTCCGAAGAAAGTCGTTCCATTTTTTTTGATACCCTTGGCTGGATGCTTCAACAGGTTAAAGAGACCCAAGCCGTTTCCGGATCCGACAAAGGGGAGAGTATCTTCTATCAAACGGCCGTTTCACTGCATCCAGACAGTGCTATCCCACTAAGGGGACTCATGGAATGGGGCAAGGATCGCCAGGTGAAAAGCTTTATTGGCAAAGGTAACGGATATTTTTATCGTGAAATTGCTGCCAATCACACTTCAATTTCCCCTTTTGCCATTTTTAACCGCGACGGTAAACTCACGATCCGGTTGCGTCAGCGTGTGCTTCGGGATAGCCCGTCGATATATGCCAGTGCTGACCAACGTAGTGCCCTTATCGAGCTGTTGATTCAAGAAGGTATAATCAAGAACAAACCTGCGTCACTTGAGCAAAACGTCCATCTTCTTCCCATTAGTGATTTGTCTGACGAGAAACTGCTTGCAAAGTTCCTGGCTATCATGGACAAGGTCATAGCCGATTTCACACAGGAAATGATCATCACCGAACCCCAGATGCACATGCTCATGGAACGTTTCCATTCCAAAATATCCGGATTTATAGATTTTGCACAGCCAGGCGACCAATTCAGCCAACTTGAGCTTGATTACAAAAGGAAGGCGCTGGCCCGCTTCACGAATGAAATCGGCCTTCAGGGGATCCGCGATCTGGTAGCTGAGGGAAAGGGGTTGCTGGCGGTGAAGGAGCTTTCGAACCGCGTGTCTGCAAACTTTGTCCAATTTAATTCCTGGCGCCAGAGCTTTGGAGATACTGATGCAAAGGCTGCCACTGTTCTTCATGCATTCGTAACGACTGCGGAAACTCCCTACGATGGTCCGCAGCACCTGGCCAATCTTGTCGATTCAATCGTCAGCAATGGTTTGATGCCCTCCTGGGACACCTTTTCGACGACGCTCTGGGCGCTGCGACCTTCCGATTTTTACCCGATCAAAATCCGGTACTTCAGGAGCCTGGCCGAAGAGCTCGGCATTAATCTGCCGAAGGGGCGTGTTTCCGCGGAAGGCCTGGATCAATTAATCCGTTTCGGCCTCGCTTTCTGGAAGGCTCTTACGCCCTGGAAACCTGTTGATTGGATAGATGTCCAATCGTTTATGTGGTGCGTCTGCAAAGACTCCGGCAAAAGCGCCCTAGAGGGTGCATCCGAAGGGGTCGAAGTCAAACTGGTTGAGGATATAATTATGGATTCGGTCAACACCAGCACCGAAACTCCCACTGGCAATAACCTGATCCTTTACGGTCCTCCAGGCACTGGCAAGACCTTTGCGCTGCAAGGGGTAATGGAGCTTTTTCCTGATCGCCACGATTTTATCACCTTCCATCAATCCTACAGTTACGAAGAGTTTATAGAAGGGATCCGGCCGGTTATGGACGGCGTGGATGGGTCTGAAGGCGGCATCGCCTATCGGATTGAGGACGGTATTTTCAAGAGGATAGTCCGCAGAGCTTTGGATGACCCCGAGCATCTGTATGCCCTTTTTATTGATGAAATCAACCGTGGCAATATCAGTAAGATTTTCGGGGAACTGATCACGCTCGTCGAACTGGACAAGCGCATTAGCGACACTGGCGGGCTAAAGGTGATTCTTCCTTATTCAAAAGTACCCTTCGGGGTCCCCAGAAATCTTTCCATCATTGGGACGATGAACACCGCCGACCGCTCCATTGCCTTGGTGGATATAGCTCTACGGAGGAGATTCGCCTTCGAGGAGATGATGCCAGAATATGAACTGGTTTCGGAAGACGTGGAAGGCGCCAACGCCAGAAGGATACTGGAACTGATCAACCAGCGCATCGAGTACCTGTACGACCGCGACCACGTTATCGGACACGCCTACCTCATGAAAGTGGCGACCCTGGACGACCTGCGCCTTGCCTTCGTAAATAAGATCATCCCGCTTCTTCAAGAATATTTTTACGGAGACTGGAAAAAAATCTGTCTGGTGCTTGGCTGCCCGGTGGATGAAGACGGTAAGCAAAGGGCTCCTGCTGCTGCAATGGTCAAGGCAGAAATGAAAGGATTGGGCTACTTCCTCGATGAGTACGAAAACAAGTCTTCTTTCATGGTAAACCCAGCTTTTGCAAGGGCCACTGGCGAAACCTTGTTGCCCTTTTTCGCGACTGTCATAACCGGCCCCGGCAAACCAGAATGATGATTTCTGTCTGTGAAAACCGGAAGGTTCCGTGCGATGCGCGCCAGCGCAAGGAGCTGAAGGCGTTCGATGACGCCTGGTGCTCCAGATTCAGCAAGAGCACGCTGTTCGAATGGCGCCACCACGAGGTCTGGGCACGCAACTACGTCGGGGTGGTACAGGTCCCGGGATTGACGCTGGAAATCCTCCCCAAGATCGACGGCGGCACAGGTGATGCCGCCGTTGAAAAACTGTTGGCGCAGCATAACCTCCTCTTCATGCTCTCCTATACTGGAAATATCCCGTTCGAGGAACGGGAGCTTGCTGGGCTCAACCTGAAAAAAATGCCGCTAATGGAGGTGCTCCTACGCCTCTTCGCCAATCGCATGATGGAGGATCTGCGCCGCGGGGTGGATCACGCTTATGTCCAGATGGAAGGGAATCTGTCCCTTGTGAAAGGGAAGATTCTGATGAACCGGCATCTGCTTGTCAACGCCGCCCACCGGGAGCGCTTCCACGTGGGGTTTGATGAATTTCTTGACGATACTCCGCTGAACCGTATCTTGAAGGCCACCTGCCGCCGGCTCACTGCCGTGTCGAAAGACCCTGATACCCAGCGGTCCCTGATGGAGGCGACGGCCGTATTCGACGAAGTCGCCGACATCCTGCCCGATGACCACCATTTTGACCGGGTTCACCTGCACCGAAACAACGAGCGATTTCAGCCTCTGCTTGATTTCTGCCGCCTAGTCTGGCAGGGACAAAGCCCGAACCCCTCGGCGGGTGACTGCCGTACCTTCTCGCTCCTTTTTCCCATGGAGCAGCTCTTTGAGCAGTTCATCGCCCACTTTATACGGCGCCATGCCGGCCCATTCGGATTTGAGCGTTCCGACGTCCGCATTCAAAGCCTGAGCTGCACAAGGTTTTTGCTTCGTGATGAGGCAAGCGGCAGTCTGAAATTCAAACTGCAGCCCGACCTTCTGATTGCCAAGGGGAAGGGGATTCCGCAGTTGATTCTTGACACCAAGTGGAAACGTCTCAAATCCGATGACGAAGACAGGAAAAACGGAGTTCCCCAGTCTGATATGTACCAGATGTACGCCTATGCAAACCGCTATGACTGCCCGGACAACGTGCTGCTCTATCCAGAGGTGACCGGGGTTACTCCGAAGACCTACTTACTGGAAGACACCTCGTCTGCCAAAAGGATCAGAGTGGCAGTGATAAGCCTGAGTCATGACTTGTCCACCGTTGCCGGACGCGCTGGGTTTCAAATCGCCTTGCATGAAATAATAGCCGTGAAGGCTGCGCCTGCGTTTAAAGCACCGATTGAACGGAGCATACATGGACAGGTTATCTCAGGCATTTCTGACGCTGGAACTGGCACGGCTGCTATGTATTTTGAATGTGAATCAACAGTTCAGATCGAGATAGCGCAATAAGGAGGTTTTATTATGTTCAACGAGGACCTGCTGGCAGCTCTCAGGGAACTACTTGAAGCATCAAGTGTCATCGCCAGTGGGGAACTACCAACGGCCGCCCAACTGGAACGATACAAATATGCCCGAGAATGGGCTCAAAGACTCCTTGACCGTCAAGGGCAATAAGGGACGCAGTTTTGGTGTAATAGTTGGATAGTTTGCGACCAACTACAGGAGGGTAAAATGCCGGAAATGACAGAGGAAGAGTGCTATTCGCGGAAAGCGGCCCTGCTCAAAAGGGCCCTTGCCGAGGCTGACAGGCTGGACCAAGAAAGCGCCGATATACAGGCGTCAGAGAAGTAAATCCTGAATCTTATTGTTCGAACTTCTCCTTAACTGTGGTTGTGGCCATTTTTTCAGCTCCAGGACATACTGCTCCTGTGCTGACGTTTCTATGGTGCCGGGGCGTACACTCCGTACCTGCGCTATGGCATCCGCAGGCTTGAAACCGAACTCCACCAGCAGCTTCGCCGCTATGGTACCAGTCCTCCCTATGCCGCCGCGGCAGTGCAGTAGCACCTTGCCTCCGTTTCCTAGGATTGATCTAATTCGTGATCCGCTTTTCAGCCAAATTCCTTCAAACCTACGGTCAGGTATGTCCACATCACGAATCGGCAGGTGGTGCCACTCGATTCCTCTATCCTGAAGGATAGAGGGAAGGGCGGTTATGCCGAGCATCTCGAATTCTGAATCCTCCAGCAGGGTGACGACTGCATCTGCTCCCCAGGCGGAGATTGCATCCAAGTCGGCGCCCAAGTCCCGGTCCCAGACGGTGCCCGAAATCCCGCAGTCTTTTTTGCCTGGACAGATGGTCATTCCGATCTGGCCACGGTTGCCTGGCAGCGTGATGGTGTCTATACGCAAGGGACAACTGCTGCTGGTAAGGGCAATCATGACTCCTCCATAAGGCTTTTTCTGATTAATTATATGGTACGACCTCCCCCAAATAGTGACCTAGCAAAACTAAATTTTCAAAATAAGTGAATAAATGCCTGCACTGAGGAAATAACCCGACACGCGACACCTTGTGACGCATTGGAGGCATATTATTTCCCAGTCGACATCTCTTTAAAAAGATCAGCGGGGTCATTATGAAGGAAGCTACCGGGAATGAGGGACATAACGGAAAACAGGCGGTTCTGAAGGTTGTGGGGGTGGGTGGAGCAGGTTTAAATGCCATCAACGCGATGATCGGGGCCGGGATGCAGGGAGTGGACTTTATCGGGGTAAGCGTGACGGAAGCCAGACTCAGGAAATCCCATGCGGCCACCAACGTCCGAATCGGAACGGAAACTCGCTTTGGGACTGGGGGAGATCCTGAGGCCGCGCGCCGCGCGGTAGAGGAAAGCAGGCAAGCATTCCTTGAGCATTTCAAGAACACTGATCTGGTTTTCATCGCCGCAGGAATGGGGAGCGGCACCGGAACGGGGGCAACTCCTGTCATTGCCGCGCTTGCCAAGGAGGCCGGGGCCCTCGTCGTCGGAATTGTCACTAAACCGTTCCTATTTGAAGGGAAACAACGCATGTTGAGGGCCGAGGCGGGGATCCGGGAGTTGGACCTGCATGCTGACTGCCTGATAACCATAGCCAACGACCGGCTAGTCGAAACTGGGACGGGTACTTCGCTGATCGATGCATTTAAGCCTGCGGACGTGATCCTCAGGCAGGCTGTGCAGGGGATAGCCGAGCTCGTCAATGAATGCGGCTACATCAACGCCGATTTCAATGACATGAAGACCATCATGGCTCTGCCCGGCAAGTCTATGATCGGTATGGGGACAGCGTCAGGGGCACAACGTGCCGCCGAGGCCGTCGACCGGGCCATCAACAGTCCGCTTGTCGAGGACAACGATATCCAGGGTGCCAAAGGGATCCTGGTCAACATAACCGGAAATGCAGGCATGACTATGGACGAGTTCGACCTGGTTACCCGGATCATCCATGAAAAGGCGGATAACAATGCCGTCATCATCGTCGGCATGGTGCTGGAACCGAACCTGGGTGACTTCTTGAAAGTGACGGTAATCGCAACCGGTCTGGCAGATCTCAGTAGGACCGACTCCCCAGGGAATACCAAATGTCAGGGGGCGGGCAAGGGTAAAAGTGCACTCAGATTGGTCTGATTGAAGCTTTGGGGACACGCCGAGGTACCGATGAACACTGAATTATGGACCAAACCGAAGTGGGACGATAAAAACCTGCCAGCATTTGTGGGTCTTCAGGTACAGGATGGAACTCCATGGGACTCTTTCCATAACCACCATCGCACAACGTTCTCGAAACGATACCTCGGAAGTCATAGAGGCTGTCTATTCGCTCCATCTTCCCTTTGATGCCGTGCTGCTGGAGCTGACAATGTGTCTGGGAGAAACGACCCTGAGAGGCGTTGCAGTCCCCAAACGGGAGTCAAAGAGGGTTCAGGTCGATTCAATAGAGCGCGGGATGCCGGCCACCCTCGAATACGATGGGCATAGTACCTATAACCTGAATATCGGCAAGCTTCTTCCCGGCGAAGAGGCGAAGGTCAGCCTGCGCTACGCGACACTACTGTGCTGGCAGTCAGATAAGCTTTGCTACACCTTGCCCTGCTACTTTCCGCCCCGTTGTTTTGTACCAGACCTTTATGGACGGGACCTGGGGTGGGGGTCGATAATTTCGATTACTGCGGATGATTTATTCGCTTTCGAAATGAGGCTCATCGGAAAGCTGGCGGATAGGGCGGTCGAGTCGCCCAGTCACGCGATAATCGTAGAAAAGAGCGCAGCAGGCAGGCCAAGTGCCGTCCGTCTGGTGGAGGAGTTGGATTATCTCGACAGAGATCTCGTCATTGAAGTGGCCAAGGGCGATGAACACACGACCTCGCTCACGGTGCATAGAGATTGCGACCGGTATCTTCTTTGGGGAAGTTTCCAGCAACAACTCGCCTGGCCTGAAAATTCCACACCCCGTAGCATCACCATTGTGGTGGACGGTTCCAACTGGATGCGGGGGGATCGCATCAGTACCGTCCGCCAGGCGTTGCTGCAATTCCTGGATATTCTCAGGCCACAGGACTGGTTCAATATCGTGGTCTCCTGGCCCGAGGCTATCCCGCTTTTCAATGTCCAAGCGAGGGCCAACGAGGAATCCCTTTCTTTTGCACACGGATTTCTTGAAATTCTGGGTGCAAGCATCTGTAAAACGAATGTGGCTACCGCACTGAGGTTGGCGGCACGTATTCGCGCCCCGGAAGGCATCCGGCAGGACGTCGTGCTGATAACGGCACACGGGATGCCGGATTGGGAAGAGGTCGCCGAGGAAGCGGTCCGGGCGGGAGATCGTATCTTTACGGTCGGGGTCGGCGAAGAGGTTCCCGCGGCGTCAGTCCGCGCCCTCGCCGAGCGTACCGGTGGCGCCTGGGAGATAGCTCTTCCCAATGAAGATCTGACTGAAAGAATTCACCGGCTATTAAATAGAATCTACACGCCATGTTCTAGTAACAACAAAGTTCTCTGGCCTCAGGCACCGTTAAGAGTATACCCCCGGGATCTACCGGAAATATACGACGGCGAAACGTGCAACTTCTTCGCTTGGTTCAGCGAACCTCCGGTAGGATTCGTGCAGTTGGTCGGTAGGCTTCCGGATGCTTCTACGCACTGCATTTCGGGGGACATTGAACCTTATGACCCCGAGGAAGACGATTACGGCGCAGTCTCCAGGATGGCAGCAGCGCTCGAACTGCGCGATACGGCAAATGCGGATTTGGGACGGGATATCGCGCTGAAGTACCAACTTCTGAGCCGCTGGACTGACTATCTGGCAATGGTCGATTCTGGGGAAAATACTGATATCTTGCCGGACCCGAACAGAATCGAGCCGATGCCGGCCGGATGGGCGGAACTCGGAGGCGAGTTTCAACGAAGTTACCGAAGGACAGTCGAACACGCCGATGGAGAACTGGAGTTCCTCAGTTGGAAGGATCCGCATGAGCGGCGTGACTATTATTTAGGGCTCTGCCTGCGAATCTTAAACTATTCGCTTTTCAATAGTGCCGTACCATCAAGTATGAACCTTCCGATGCTGCCGGCAGCAATCGCCGAGAATCTCCGCAAGATTATCCCTCACGGTGTAGATGAGCGGACCATGACGATTCTTTTCCTTAATTATATAGTTGACTCTGCATTGGGATGCCATCTGGTAAAGGGTGCCAAGGACACCATACGCAAGGGATACAGTGGATTGCAGGTGGACCAACTGCAAATCAAGTCTCTGGAGGGCTCCATTGCCGGAATCTTTACCCCGGGACCGGACGGTCATTTATAAACTCTGTGCAGGCTCGCCGCCATTTCCTTGAAATGCTGGCGGAGTTCCGGTGGTTCCAGCACTTCGACTTGGGAGCCGAAACCCTTGAGCCACCAGCGCAACTGATGGCTGTCCTCGACGTCGGCCTCCAGGCGAATGGTATCCTCGTCGTGGTCGGTAAGCGATAGGGTACCCGGCAGGGGGGTCTCATGGAGATAGGCCGCCGCAGCCTGGTCGAACAAGGCCTTGAGGCGGACTATCCTCCCGCCGATGGGGTAGCTGAACTCGCCGCTCTCGATGTATCCCTGCACCGAAAAACCTTCCAGGACCGTCGCCGCCTTGTCAAGCAGTTGAGCCGACTCCATGCGGTGCAGTAGGAACTGCACCGGATTCAGATAGTCTTTAATGCTGGCAATCAGATAAATCAGGTTCTCTACGAATACCAGGCCAAGCGGGTTCAGTTCTGTGTAGGTCTTGGTTGTTTTCTCACCCCTAGTCCGGTAGCCGGCGCTGATTCTCTTTTTGCGCAGAAGAGCATCATAGACCGTTTCTGGGACCCCTTCCTTGAAACCTGGACGCTCCATCTGAAGGCTGCGGGGGACCACACGCACCTGGTCAAGCCAGTGAGAAAGCGGGAAATCTGGGTTGCTTTCGAGGACTTCCGTAGCGTTTCTGAAATAAGGTTGCAGGTAACGAAGCGAGGATTTGGGGAGCAAAGAGCTCATGTAGGAGTTGACAAGTTGGAAGGTGAGGGCGGTATGAGGATCCATGGCCGGCAGCGTGATCTGTTTCCCCTCCATCCAACTCCATTCCAATGTCCGCCCCAGCAGTTTAGAGACGATGGGAAATCTATAGGACAACTCTTCCAGATCGCGTTGAACGCTGCGTGTGGAAATTGCATCAAGATTGGTAATCTCGAGCAGCTGCTCCACAATGCGGACCACAGTGATGGTGTTGTCGTGGCGGGGGATCATCCCAAGGATCAGCCATCTGCGGTAAAGGGTGTCCATTGCGCGCTCCGTGATGAATTTGATTGTCGTAATACCTATATCGGATTTAAACGACATTTCTTGACGCGGTTGCGAGGATAACATGGAAATAACGCCGCTCATTGCGAAAATTATTGTCTTAATGCATGTGGCAAATGCAGAGAGGTCCTGGGGACTCCGCTTTCACCGTCATAATGCTTCAGGCAGTTATGCGGACGTAGCTTAGCGATAAGGCTCGACCTTTAATCGTGCTATGGTGAGGGGGCGCATCTTCGCGGATTTGCGGACTTTGTTGTTATTAAAAAAAAGGGCTACATAGGAATTATGTTGCTGGCCTGCACAAATAGATATGGATAACGGGACAACGGCGCAAACGCCACGACCGGCTGAGTAAGCCACTAACTAAAGGGATGGATTATGATATCTATGGTATCTGCAAGCAGGCTGACGGAAATGGCACAAACTGTTAAAAATATGGATCAGTCCCTGGAATGTCTCGATCTGATCGATATCGTTCAAGATTTAAACTATCACTACAGAATCTTAGCAAGAGTGATACTCCGTAACTGGGCAATAGCCCTCATCGGTGAATCATCCGGCGGGGCAACTCGGAGAAGGGTTGAGGCACTGTTGAATCTTCGCCAAACTCTTACAAACAACCAGCTGATAAACCTTCGGGTGGTGGAATACTCTGAGGATAAAACGGGCTGTAAGTATGATATGGCTACCTGTTCAGAGGGATTCGCTATCAAAATCGGATCTGGTGGATGGCACGGGAGCAGCAGAAACAGCGCATATCAAATTTGGGCGATCTGGAACTAAACGGGATTAGGCCCTCGCGCAACCTAGGGGGCCTCCAGATAGCCAAGGCATAGACAAGTTCCAAAGAGGCACTGGTAGGAATACAAATCACGAAAAATAAAATTGGTTCCTCAGAAAGACAGGGACGCATAAGGTTTCGGTAAATAATCAGAAGATATGAAATGTATCAAACCTGGGTAAGTGTTGCGCTTACCGTATCTACTAACCCCCAACCTCCACATCCACCACCTGGCCAAGCTGATCCGGCTTCTTTTTATGATCCCGCAGCCACATCATCACGCTAACGGGAAGTGTTTGCCCAGGATCCGCGACTCTCTCCCCCTCAGCCTGGACCTTTACTCCCCGAAAGCCCGCACTCCCCAAAGCCACCTTAACGCTCTCCGCGACTTCAGCTGTTAAGCCCCCTGGCTCAGCCTGCACCTCCACCTGCAGTCTGGCCGTCGGATATCGAGGTGGCCGGTACAGTTTTTGGCATTTCCGCTCCCAAACCCCTCTAAATGCCGCCGGCGTATCTAGACGGTAAAGGGCCTCTACCGGGTCAAGCAGCGCCGACACGAACCATTCTTCCTCTAAAGCCCCCTCTTCCACCCTCTCCATTGCATCGTCAATGGCCAACCGCACCTTTCCGTAGACCGCATCCGCCAAAATGATTAGAAAGGCGCTCTGAAGGCCCTCTTCTTCGTCTTGGGAGATCATGCCGACCGCGCCCAGTGGGCAGGACAACCACAGAGCCCTCTTAAGCAGCATCTCGCTGATTAGCAGTAATAAGCTGGGGGGGAGGTCATTCAAGATCCTCTTCAACGCTCCTCCTGCGACCTGCTTCCAAGGATTGTACGGGCGGAAAATCATCCGGAAATCCTCTAAAGACCCCTCTTCGAGATCCCCAGGATTAAGCGCCAATGCAGCCTGATATTTGGCCCTGGTGCCGGGGCGGGGGGTAGCCTTCGAGTTTTCTTGGCGTGTGACGACAGCCGGATCGATGCCGACCAGGGATGCCAATTCATCCTGGGAGAGTCCTCGTAGTAGGCGGAATGCGCGGGCTTTTTCAGTGAAATTCATGTTTGTGCTCCGTATTGTGGGGTTACAATGCACCTAGGATGACATGATCAAGGCCTCTGCGCAATGGATTTAAGCCGGCAGGGTAGGGGAGGGGAGGGCGTTATTTGCTTTGTATAGTGTCGGGTAACACTTATAGCTGTCATTGTCGGGTAACGAGTGGTATAATGTATTCACCGTTGAGAAAGAAGCACTGTCGCAACATCACTTTTTAACCAATGCTTATTTAACAGAGCGAGGAGGTGAACGACCAGTCCCGCGCAGTCTGGGACGAAATTTGGGGTCCAGGAGGATCCTGACACGATTGGATAGCCAGTCGTGACAAAAGGTGCGGAGGCTATCAAGCCATGGAAATATCAACGAATGCAGCAGTTTCGACCGTTAAAGCAGCATCATCGGCAGCAACTTTCAACATGTGGATGGAGAACGAAAGCAAAATCAAGAAAGCAGTTGCAAAATTTGTCTTCAGCTCCGACGAGCGTGAAGATGTGCTCTCCGAAGCAATGCTCATTTTCTGTGAAAGGGATGGTGCAATGGACGGCGAGCGCGAAAGAGGCATCGGCGAATGCATCACATATATCTGCAATTTCCTGATCCTGGAAGCTAGCCGCAGCCTTGGTTTTACAGCACCACGCGTGCTTCAGGGTAAGAAAGGCGAGAACACCCAGGCCAGGACCCTGGCTAAAGAAGTGGCACACCAGGCAGCAACCAGCAATCTGGATCTGAAAGTCAGACTGCAGGAAGTAGAGGACCGCTTCTCCCCCCGAACCAACACCACATCGGTAGAGGACTGGTACGCAGCAGGCGGCGACATGATCGCAGCTGGCCGCAGCGTCCAGGACTTGGTGCCTGAGGGCCACTACAATGAGAATGCAGCCGAGTTTTTCGCCAGCTCCTCCGTCAGCGCCGACAGCAAATCTCTTGTCCAGGACCTGATCGACGGCCTCGAGTTCTCCGATCTCTGCATCAAAAACGGCGTTGACCCCAACACTGACAACGTCCCCCGCGATTTCCGCCGGAAGGTCGAAGCAGCTTACCGCCCGGTTGATCGTCACATCAACTCCGAATTCGCAGCTCTCGGGCTCACCCGGGAAGCCCGTTACAGCTATGTATCCACCGGCACCCGCATGAGCGCCGCCGAAGCCACCGGTTTCGCTGCCTCCAACGTCATCTTTGCCGATTTCGCCGCTCCCAGCCGCCCCGCTATCGACCTCAAGATCATTGACCAGGCAATAAAGAGCGTTTCCATCCTGCTGAGCAACGAGTGCTCCGGGATGGTCATGGGCCAGGCAGTGGGACTGTGAGTACGCTTTTAGAGGAATTTTACGCAGACAAGACAAGGCGAATTGCCACAGCGAGATCTTGCTGGCCAGGAAGACTTTCGGCAGCACGAAGACAACCAGAGAGCAGTATGAGGGGATGGAAAAGGCGCTTGCCTTCATGTATGTCCACTGTCCGGCGGACCTACAGGACCTGGTGCTATCAACGCTGAACGAATCGGAGAGGCCGAAACCGCTGGCCTTTGTTTTGGCGGGGTAAAGGCCCCCTTTATATCGGACGCAATTGTCCGGAGGAGCAGTAATTATGGCATTTGCAGAGAATTATCGTGTGGAAGGCGAGCCGGTAGACTTACGCGTGTGGATCGATCAAAACTCATTGATTACGCTCGATCAGATCCCGAGGGAGGTAGTCAGAGAGCTTATTAAGCTGGTGAAAAACGACTTTCGCGAGTTTCAGACCCTGATGATGAGGGGCCTGATGCTCCGGCGCAGGAGTCTGAAGGCACGACCGCTTTCAGCGATGGCTCTCACCCCTTTTTGCAGCGAGGCGAGGATGAAGATCGCACTTACATTTGAGGCAAAGACCGAAGCCCCAGTTATCCCGCTTTTCTCACTGTCGTTCTGCGATCGCCTTGAGAACGCGGCGCTGAATGAATCATCCTTACTCCATTTCGGGCGCCCTTGCGGCAGGCCGCAGTGGATGGACATGGAGAAAAAGGAGTGGCAGCTATGAAAACTGCATCGAGATTTTGGGTCGAGGTGTTGATGACCGGCGAAAAATTGACCTGCGCCTGCCCCTTTTGCCACCGCGTAAATTTCGCCAGCGGCAACCCCCTGGCTTATGGAGAGGGGATTTTAGAGGATCTCGTTGACCGGCGGGATGATGAATCTGGCTACCACGAGCAGCCCGGAGCCAACGTCCTGGTTGTCGGCCTAATCGAGGGGGAGGAGGTTGTGTTCGGCTGCGCGTGCCGTCGGTTGGAATCAATTGAGGGTTGGGTTTGGAACTCTCGCCATCTGATCCTGTCTTATTTCTCCCTGCGTGCTGAATCGGAGATGGAGGATGCGCAGCTCGTGATCGGCCGGGCCGCTGATGTGGCGACGAGGCTCGGAAGCCTGGTTTGAATGGATATAATCATGGGCGAGGCAAAGCGCCGGGCCGAAGCACGCAAGAAACAGGAAGAAATACTCCAGTTAGTGGATTTCCCACGGTTGGCTGAGGCACTTCGTAAACTCGCGACTGCTGCCAGTGGTAATTTGGGCGCCGATTGTTATATTCATACTGCAATCGCCCAGGCGATACTGCTTCGGCTCGGGGTGAATGCCAAGGTGGTCGTCGGATATGCGGCTTGGAGGGTTGGCCCGGGTGATGCCGATGTAATCCTGCACGCACCGGTGCCGGGGATGGTGGCGCAGTTTGGGGGATTGGCTTACCATGCCTGGCTTGAGATCGGCTACAATATCGTCGACTTTACAACGTATTCGCTCCGTGAAAAAGCCCGCCAGCTTGACAAACTCGATGGTGGACATACCGCGGTGACCTAGTGTCCAGATTACTTGCTGGCTCAAAAAAAATCCGTTTCCAAGATGAGCGCCGTGATACAAGACCAAGCGAGTCTTTATTTCTATGATTTCAATCAGGAAGTTTCTGATAAAATCCTATCTACGGCGCCGTCACTGGATAGCGATGATGTGGAGACAGTTTGGATACTATATTCTAATCCGGAAATGAAGGTTTTTGGACCGAATGACTCGTTAAGATCTCCTTGAAGAACTTGATTAAATCATAGTAATAGTGAGCCGACTCAGATACTGGGTCGTTTTTTTTGTTTAAATTGTTCTTCAATTCTGAATATTTATGCCGAATAGTGGAGAACAATCCGTAACAAACTGTAGCGAACGTATAACTAAAATTGGTGATAAACAACAATGTCTATGTCCCACGCAACACTGGCAATGTGGACACAAAATATCTCTAAAAAAGCAGAGAACGCCATTGCCGCCACCACTTATGACATCGATCAGCGGAAGACATCCTCGCCCAGGTCCAGCTGTTTTTCCTCACCCACGACGCCGGCATGGACGGCCTCCGCCCCCGCAGTATAGGGGAATGTGTCGCTTATTGCTGCCGCCACGGTTTGATCCTGCAGGCTCGCCGGGAGCTTGGTTACACCCCCTCCCGTGTAATGGTCGGTCCCCGGGGTAGCAACACCCTTGCGTATTGCGATGCCCGAGAAGCCGCCTACAACGCCTCGTCGGGAGATTTGGACCTCCGCCGGCGGCTGTTGGTGATCGAGGATCTGTTCAGGCCGAGGGTCGAGATTTCGTCGGAAGATTGGGTTGGAGAGGCAGGAGATATTTCCGATGGCTACCTGCATGATGCTGCGGTGCCGAAAGGGGTTTGGAACGCCAATGTTGCTGCTTTTCTGCTCGATACCGAGGTTTCGCGGGAGAATAAATCGCTTGTTGCTGACCTGATGTCGGGCTATTCCTTTGCCGAACTTTCAGCTAAAAATGGCATTGACCCTCTCGGAGAGAACCGCAACCGTGATTTTGCGAGGAAGGTGGCCAAGGCCTACGCCCCCACTGATCACAGAATTGACGTTGATTTCGCCACATACGGCATGGAGCGATCACCTAAATACGCAGCACGCCGAAAGATTGTCACCACTGAGATTATCCTGGTTAAACGCCCCGATCTCCTGATATTTCTCCTTGCCCGCAGCAGAGCTCTGACGTTACCCGCTGCAAGGATTAGGCTGCAAATCCAGAATCTTAACAATTTCATCAACAACAACCTGGACCGGTGCGTCAATCATTAATCTTTGCTTTTAACATCGCTGATGGCTGGTAGGTCAGAATCCGCCGAGCTTTAATAGTGATCTCCTCGCCGGTCTGGGGGTTTCTTCCTCTACGGTCCGACTTCTCTTTGACCGAAAATTTCCCGAACCCTGCAATTTTGACTTCCTCCCCGCCTTCCAGCGTATCCTTGATCAGCTCCAGCAGTGCCTCCAGCGTCTCCCCGCCCTCCAACTTTGTCATTCCACTTGCCGCCTGAATTGCCCCAACCAGATCCGCTTTTGTCAAAATGTCCCCCTTTGTCTGCCTATCTCGAAATCGAGACGAAAACATAGCTGAAACGCCGCCGATTTGAAAGAGGAAATCTTGAAAACTTCAAACAAGGTGCAGATATAGAAGAAAAGAGTGGAAGGCTCCCCCTGCATAATCGCTCCCCTTTGCAGACACCAAGTTTGACCAGGATTCTTTCTTCAAGGCGCTTTTAAGCCTTCAGAACGGCACCAGACGCAGGACTACCCGGAGGAAGCACAACATGGCAATAAACAAAGAGAAATTTGAGATGGTAATGGGAAGGCTTAACCCCGCACAGAAGCAGGCTGTCGAGACTCTTGACGGCCCGGTCCTTGTGGTCGCTGGCCCTGGCACCGGGAAGACTGAAATTTTGGCTGCAAGGATCACAAACATCCTTTCAACCACCGAAGCCAAGCCTGATAATATCCTTTGCTTAACCTACACCGATGCCGGAACCATCGCCATGCGCAGCCGCCTCCTCGAGTTCATCGGCCCCCAGGCTTACCGCGTAGATGTTCTGACCTTTCACGCCTTCTGCGGCCGCGTGATTCAGGACCAGGCAGACCATTTCGGACTCAGGGGCCTGTCTGCCGCATCGGACCTCGAACGCTATGGCATTGTTCGCCAGATCATCGACAACATCCCCCAGGGCCACCCCCTCGCCCGGGAAACCGGGGACATCTACTACGAAGCCAAACGCCTGTTGGAGCTCTACAGCATCATGAAACAGGAGGGGTGGACTCCGGAGTGGTTGGAGATTAAGGTTGACGAGTGGGTTGCTTCGATGGCTGAAGACCCCGAATATCGTTACAAGCGCGGCGGCAAGAACAAGGACGGCAGCACCTACGCCAAAGGTGACGTCAACCCGGTCACGCTGGAAAAGGCTACAAAGAGCGCCCGCCAGTTCAACGCCGCTGCCGAGACCTTCGAGGAATACCAACTGCTGATGCGCAAGGCCGGCCGGTACGACTTCGCCGACATGATCCTTTGGGTTACCGAGGCTTTCCATGCCGCACCTGAGCTGCTGGCAGGCTATCATGATAAATACACCCACGTCCTGGTCGACGAGTTTCAGGACACCTCCGGCAGCCAGTACGAGCTCCTGATGCAGCTTCTCGAGTATTCCGATACACCGAATGTCTTTGCTGTCGGTGACGATGACCAGAGCATTTACAGGTTCCAGGGAGCCAGCGTCGAGAACCTGCTTCGCTACCAGGCCCGCTTCGGAGAGAATCTGACCACCGTCACCCTGACCGAAAATCACCGGTCCTCGCAAAACATCTTGGACGCCGCCGGCAAATTCATCTCCTGCAATCAGGAGCGCCTTGCAGTGGACAAAAATCTCAAAGCGGTCAACCCCTCGGTCAGCAACCTCCCTGCCCAGGTGGAGCTTGTAAGCTATCCGACCCTGGCACTGGAGACGGCAGGAGTGGCACAACAGATCCTGGCGCTGAAGGAGGCTGGCACTCCGCTGAACCGCATTGCAGTCATCTACCGCAACCACTACCAGGCCGGGGACATTCTCCGGTATCTGACTGCAAAAGAGATCCCGGTGGTTACCCGGCGCCGTGCCGATGCCCTGGTGGAGCCTTTAGTGGAAAAGCTGACGGGAATCCTGCGTTACCTCGCCGCCGAGCTGCGCCGTCCGCATTCTGGAGAATCTTTCCTCTTCAAGCTTCTACATGAGCAGTGGTTCGGATTCAGCCCTCTAACGATGGCCAGCTTTGCCACCGGGATCTCGCGTAAAGCAGTCAGTTTGAATAAAGCGGTCACCTGGAGAGAAGAATTGCTGACCTGCGCGGACCTTCCCGAAGCGGATTGCCAGCAGTTTAAGAGGGCTGGAGAGGGTGTTGAGAGGATGATCGGGGCGGCTGCCACCATGCCGCTCCGGGATCTGATTCACCACACCGTTACCGAGATGGGTGTGCTGTCGATTGTTCTGGCTGGCGATGACCAGGTGTGGAATCTGGAGCTTCTAAATACCTTCTTCGACTTCGTGCGGGTTGAGGGGGCTAAAAAGCCGCTGGACATCCACGGACTACTCGCGCTGATGGATGACATGATCGCCCAGGGGATCTCCCTCCCGGCAGAGAAAATGAGTGGGGCAGGGGAGGGGGTCAACTTCATCACCAGCCACGGCAGCAAGGGGCTCGAGTTCGATCATGTTTTCATGATTGGCTGCACCTCCAAGGCCTGGGACTCCGTCATGAGGAGCCGCACCTACAGCCTACCCCCCACCGTGTGGCGCAGTATTGCCGGTAGCGAAGAAGAGGAATCCCGCCGCCTGTTCTACGTCGGAATGACGAGGACCCGGATGGCGCTCAAGATTTCCTTCCCTCTCAGAGACAACAACGACAAGCAGTTGGAACAGAGCCGCTTCGTCGCGGAGCTGGCCGAGATCGGTTGCCTGGTCATTCCGTCGACTATCACTGACCCGGCACTTGTCGAGTTCGGGGCCACCATCCTCAGATCGGCCAAGAACAGCCTTCAGAGCCTGTTTGACGATGCCTTGGTGGATGCAATGATGGTGAATTACCGCATGAGCGTATCTCACCTGTCAGCGTATCTGACCTGTCCGACAGCCTTTTATTACACCAGGATCTTACACGCGCCGTCTCCGGCCTCGCTGTCCATCATCTTCGGTTTGGCCATCCACGCCGCCGAGGATTTCGCCTTCAGTGTCATGATGAAAGCAACCCCCCGGGCATTCCCGCCCGTTGAAGCTTTCATGGATGTGTTCCGGGCTTACATCGAGCGTCATGCTCCGGACTTCGAGCCTGCAAGATACCGCCGCCGGATGGAATATGCAGAAACGATCCTGCCTTCATTCTACAAGATCAAGACTCTGACCTGGAGCAAGGATGCTCTGTCGGAATACTCGATCAGATCCGTTGTCGTCGATGGGGTGCCGGTCACCGGCAAGCTGGACCGCATCGAGCTCTTCACCGGTTCCAAGATGGTTGGCATCGTGGACGGAAAGAGCGGGAATTACGCGTACGGCAAGAAGAAGCTGCGGGCTCCGGACGCGGAGAAAGTCAGCAAGGCCCTCGCTAGTGGCAAATCTCCGGCAGCCGAGGACCTGGTGGGCGGTGACTACTGGCGCCAGGCAGTGTTTTACCGGATCCTCGCCGAGGCCGACCTGATACGCGGTTGGTCTGCAACTAAAGTGAAGTTCGAGTTCGTGGAGCCGGACCGGGCAACAGGGGAGCTTCACGAGGACGTCATCACGGTAAGCGATGAGGATGTTGAGACGGTAAAAGGCCAGATGGTCGATGTCTACGCCAAGATCAAGAACCACGAGTTCGCCGCCGGCTGCGATGATCCGGACTGCGAATGGTGCCGATTCGCTAAACAGCAGGCCCAGGCGTTACATCTGACACCGGCCGAGGAAGTCGCCGCGGTGGTCAGGATCGCGCTGGCTGCATAGGCGGGTTTGAGAGGGATGGAAGGGGAGGGGGCTCGTAGGTTGGGGCTCACTTTTTCTGTTTGAGAATTAGAATTTAAACATCTGGATTTGAAATAGCGAAGTTTAAGACTGGGACAGATGCGGATTCTCCTGAAAGAAACCGCTGGATCTTCATTGGCATCGGAATTTTAGGCCGGCAAAATGGTTCTGAGTGAGAGGTAAGATATGCGCCAAGCCGCCACGCCGTTTAAGGGAGGACACCCCCGGTGAAGGGGGTTCTCGGGGTAGGCCGTTTGTTGCGTTGCGTAAGGATCGCTTTGAAGTCGTGCAAGGTGAGATATTTGGCGGGATTTAAGTTGGATTTCAGTTGGGAAGTCGGCGGCCTTCACAAAAGAACAGAATGTAAATGTCCGACCGAAGTTGCATTTTGATCAAAGACGGTGTATTTCCGTCGCGGGCCAGTTCAACGGCCTTCACTCTGGCAGTGGTGGAGCCAATGGCGAGGTTGATCTTCTCGAGTCCCAGAATGTGCGCCATGATATTTGATTTCGCTATTTCAGAGCATTGCCCATTTTCAGTAACCTGCTGGCCTAGCCAGTTCCATGCGGCAAGGGCTTCGGCGGGGATGTTAATGGCTCCGGTGATGGGGGCCAAGTCGCTGGCTTGGAAAGTGACACCTTCAATGATTTTCCCCATAATTTAAACCCCCTCTGCTCTTGGTCTACCTATAGAAGCAGATTACGCTTGAAACCTTCCGAAAATTCGTACTGCATTTGGTTTAATTGGAGTCTCTGATCATACCGTATTTGGTTTAGCTGTCGGGTGGCGCAGGTATTTCTTCGCGGCCCAATGCGCGTCGGAGGAGAAATATAGTGCCAGGAAGATCGAGCACCAGGTGCTGCCGGCGCTGTGGGATAAGAGGGCGGCCAACGTATAAGCTCCAACCAACGCCGCAATCGTGAATTTGCCGATAGCCAGGACGCGGGCCTGATCGGTGTTTGGTCTGGCGTGGATGACAATACTCCTGGGCAGGGCACGATAATCGATTGCCGCGTCGAGCTGGATCAGGAGCAGGTTGATAGTGAGAAATGTTTTGAGGATGAATGTTGTGCTCATATATTCTCCGTTTCATAAATTATAGGTTCAAGATATGGAGCATCGTAACCCTTAATTCTTCCGCCTGGATCTCAAAATACAGAACCTTGCCCAGAAAATGAACCTGGATAAGACAAAATCTCCCGTTTAGCCAAACTCCCGCCTTTAGCACTATTGCTCAAATTACAGGCTTCTTGTCACCCTTCAAACCGCCGCAAATTATCCCCACATCCTGCACCTTTCAGAAATCTGCATCAGATCAAATTCTTTCCAGCCCACCGACTCCGCCGGCATTAAGGGCTTCCCCAGGCTTCATCTTTCAAGGGAGGTTGTTTGTCTTTTGATAGCAGACAATCCCAACATGGAAGGATTAATCTTTCCCGGCGCTCCCCTCCTCGTAAGCCACCACTCTCTCTATAGGAGCCATTATGATAATCGCACCGCACACTGCCATCCTCTCCGCCCTTATTGCCCTTTCCCTCGCCGACACAGCGTTGACCTGGCACGCAATCCCCGCCATCATCGCCCGCAAGGTTTCCGATCCTGAAAAGGTCGCAGCCAAGATCCACTCCCACCGCCGATTCCTGGCCATGATGGGCGTGCCCTACACCCTGGTTTCCTGCCTGGCCGCAAAAATGTCGGTTGAACTGTCCTCAATCGTCCCCGTTGCCATCGTAGCAGTTCTCCTGATCGCGGATTTGGCCTTTGGTGCATATTCCATTCGCCGCTGGGCATCCGCCAATCTTGAGCCGAAATGAGTGTCCCCTCCGAGCCTGCCATCATTTCCTCGCCCGCCGCCAAACTGCCGCCAACCACGGTGATATGCTGGATTCATGGCCTTTACCGCATAGACAGCTGAGGACGCAAAAACCTCCATGCCACCCACACTATCCCAGGCCTTATGGAGAAAGCTCGTCTCCTAAGGGAATCGGAGCCCTGGTGATGTTGCATTTCGGGAACTGATCCGAAAACCTAACCCAAGAAGTAAAAGCTCGTGAAAACCTTAAAACCTCAACCTGAGAGCCCTGATCCCAACTGGTCGGGGCTTTTTTTCGTCTTTCTTGTAGAAATCCGCGCTTACCCACCTGTTATTAACCCCTCTCGTTGCCTTTTTGGTGACTCGAGGGTTTTTTTGGCCTTTTTCTGCGAAATTGGCTTCGGATCCCCATTCTCTGGATGCCAAATTGGTCCCAACCCGCTTGCCACCTTTCCTCGGTGCTTGCAGGTTTTTTCGGTTCTCCACTCCTTTTTTCGCTTAAAGACCACTTTTGTGAAGAAAATCGTTGCTGGCTTGCCCAATCAGTATCAGGAGACAAGTTCCCCGCTCACCTTGATTAGGTGCTCCGCGGCTGGCCAGCCAGAGAGCACCGCCTTTTAACTAAGTGAGATTTTTGGATCAAGGGAGTCGGATTATGAAAGGAATTGCTCCGAAAAACATACCTTTAGAAATTACAGCAGGACAACAGGTTGGCTTCGATATGACACTTGGTCACCTTAATATCTGGTCTTATTCAGGTTCTGAACGCAGGACTATGGAGCGTGAGCAGGGTTTTACAATAAAAGCCCAAAAGGCAGTAAATGACCAAAAGGCAGTACCTGCAAGCAAAGGATACTGGAATTTTAAGGGAACTCACGCGAATTTTCTTGATTGTGCAAACTATGTCGGCATTTTAAAAGCTTTTGAACACTGCAACCGGATCGGAAAGACAACTCATGGAACCTTTGGCCAAACAGATGTTGACACTATTGTGATTTCAGCAACTGAACTTTGCGCATGGTGTAATAAAGAAGAATCGAACGCGTCATTTAAGGCGCTCTTAGAAAGTATGTGTGTATTGGAATCTTTTGTAGGCCACCGTTATGAGGAAAATGAAAAAGGGGTCCCAATCGCACAACGGAGCTTTAGGCTTTTACGCAATGTTACTCTCGATAGTAAAAACGGCCGGATGGGCAAGGTACGGATTTCGATTGACTCCGAACAATGCAAATATGCCGTGGATCATGCACTTAAGCTCTCTTGGCGCACCCTTCAGGATCTTTCGGGACAAGTTGCTAAGGGTTTATATCTTTGGATTACCTCTAACTCCTGCACCAAGTTAATCCCACAAAACCAATTATTGACGTTCCTTGGAGTTATCCCTCCCGCAAAACCGAAAGATGGCTCAAGACAGGCTAAGTTTGATGAATGTGAAAGGTTGATGGGGGATTACCAGAAGACCCGGAAAGACATCGTCTATAAAATTAAAAAGGAACTCACCGCCCTAAGCCAACAGGGACTTATCGGCCCATTCACAAATGATAACATCAATACTTATCATGGCGTCGTTATGTACTCGATTCAAAAAGTGGCATACGCGGAGATGAAGGCTATTGGGACAGATGTTGCCAAAGCGAAAGTAAAGGCTCAGATCAAGGCAAAGAAAGCCATTGCATCAAGTGATAAAGCTGCCCGGGATCTGGAGCGGGACCTGGAAAGACTTATCCCAATGGACCTGCCTATTCAGACTAATCTGGTGGAATTCGACGAATCTGAAATCCCGTATTAGCGCATTCCTTCCAGTAGATCATAAGGGCTTTGACCTCGCGGGGGTTGAAGCCTTTTTTGCGTCCAATGCCTGCAAAATCAGTGTCTAAAACCCTACTTCCTAGCGACTTTTAATTGATATTACTGATGTGAAACAGGTACATACGATTTTCAATTATTCAATTTTCCCCAGACCTTATAAACCACCTCATGCTTACCGCAAACCTGTAATTCCGAGAAAACCCTACTTTTCAGCGACTTTCAACCCTACTTCCTAGCGACCGAATCTCTATATTCACTCTGTATGTTCAGCAACTTATAAACGCCTAAGGCTCTTATAAAGTATATATCGCGCAGACAAGGATTTCCTCAGGCATTGCTCCTGCCGACATTTTCAGAATATGGGGGTGGCTTTCTCGCGTGGATGACTTATTCCCGATACCTTCGATCTTTTGCTTTGGCTGATGGATAGGGCTTTCTGTAACGGCTTCTGCAGTGCTCATTTCTGCCATTTTTCTAAAACACGTTAAAACCTTCCCCTAGAATCAGAACCTGAGTAAATCTTTCAGTCAAAACTTCTCCAAATCGGATTCTCCCCTTCAGCCCCATCCGCCGGCATCGAGAGCCTTCCCCATTTTTCTTTTCCAGGGGCTCTTGACTTTCATGTCCTTTGAATCCTGACCCCTCGCCCGCAACACCCCGCCACAGGCTCTCAATAGCCATTCCAGCGCCTCCTGCCGGCAACCCCGTCAAGTTTCCTGCCCCAGCCAGGTCGAGCCTCCCAAGTCCATCCTGCGAGCTTTTGCAGGATAAGCACCAGACCCGAAATAACCTGGGAAGGTTTCCGCCCTGCGAATCTCCCTCCTTACAGAGCACCACCACCCCCCACATAGCGAGGACATCAATATGGCAACATCAAAAAAGAAATCCGGCGCCGGCGCAGACCTCCAAGCATTCCTCGCCTCCCAGGCCCAGGACGCCCGTGATCTGGAAGAGTTGATCGAAAATCAGCGGAAAGCGTCGAAAGAGAAGGAAAGGGCCTTCTTCGCCACCCGCAAGGAAAAGAGAACAGCCGGCAACCTCACCTCGGGCCACCTTGTCGCCCAGCTCCCCATCATGTGCAGCCTCCCCGCCGATCTGCAGGCATTGCTGGAGGAATCATCCCTCAACGCCAAGGTGCAGCGGAACACGGCTCAGATCGCAGATTTGACCGCGGCAAACAAGGTCCTCGGCATCAAGATGGCAGAAAGCCGTGGAACGACCCTTGCCGCCCGCATGGACACCGATCCTTCGACCATCCCCCTCGCCACTCGCAACAGGTTCGCAGAACTCTTGGGCCTCGATCTCGCCGAAGCCGAAGCTGATGCCGACTCCACCGAAACCGAAGCCGATACCGAACATCCCGACCATGACGCAGCAGCAGACGAAGCCGAATCCACCCCTTCCAGCCTGGAAAATCCCGCTAATCCGGAAGGTCTCGCTGAAGCCGTGTAACTGAGAGCCTTAACCCTGTTGCCGAAGCCCGAGGGTGCCGAGTACCCGACCCGGGCAAAATCGATTCCGTAGTGCGGTCAAAGATGGCGGGAATAAATATCGTCTGGAGGAGGCCATCAAATACAAGGATGGAACCGAGGTGAGGGCCATAGAAAATGGTGCGACCAGTGGCAAGTCGAAAACCTATATCCGATTGGAGACTACCAGAAACACCGACGGCACAGTGACCAGGAAGGAAATCAGATCGGCTCCAGAGGGCGCGAAGATTGTGAATAAGCTCGATGCCCAGATGCTCGAAGGTTTCCTTGGTAACCACCCGGGAAGCTACAGAGCCGACGCCATCACCACCATGAAGAAATAACCAGCCAAGAGGAGGCCCGGAGAAATCCTGGCGTTTTCTGCATGTTAGGAGGAGGGCCAGATGGCAGATCTCAGATCCATTGAAGCGAACAAGATTATGCAGAAAATCGATACCCGCGCTGCCAGGGTTAAAGCCCAAGTCCTCGCCGAAGGTAAGAGCTTGAACAGCGGCGTGCTGTACGGCATAACGATCGCAGTGATCATCGCCTGTATAAAGCCCGATATCGGTCTGGTCCTCGCTGGAGGCCTGATTTTGATGTGGTTCCTGACCAACCACTTCGGTGAGCACAAGATCGCATCTGCCGCAGTAGGCAACCCCATTTCCGCCTCCGGCGCCATTGGCGAGCTCTTGGTGCTCGATGCCCTGCGAGATCTCCCCACCAGCTATGTCATCCTCAACCAGCTCCTGGTGCCTGATTCTCATTCCTCATACGGGTTTAGAGAGATAGACTACCTTGTGCTCGGCCCCACCGGCGCTCACATCTTGGAGGCCAAGAACTTCAATGGATACGTGGCTGGCGGCGAAAACGACCAGGAATGGACGATGTTTAAGGTCGGTCGCAGGGGGACTCCATACCAAACCGTTTGCCGTAATCCCGCCCGCCAGACCAGGGTCTACATCAGACTTCTTGGAGACGCGCTACGGGCAAAAGGTATCCGGCAGTGGCTCAACGGCCTGATTGTGCTCTCCCGGGATAACAGCCTGGACCAGATCCACGTAACATCGGTAGGTGTGACGCAGGTGAGTTGGGTTGTGCGATACCTTCAGGATTTCGGTGGCCAGCCAGTAAAAAACCCCCAGGCACTCGCAGCGGTGATCCGGAAGATCTCAGAAGAGACCCGACTGGCGAATCCTCAAAGGTAGTTGATCTCAAGTCCAGCCAATAGTGAGTTTGGCTTGCACCAGGGAAATTTAAGTTCGATACGGTATCACCCGATAACAAAACAAATCAAACCAACAGCAATCCACGTCGGCTTTAAAAGGGGTTCTAAAATGAAAATAAGACTGGTAGTTCTGGTGGTTTGCGCGATGTGCGTTTTTTCGGTGCAGGCGTTTGCTGGGTTTCCCGAGGCGCAAATAGCATATGAGGCACGTGATTAACGCCAATATTCCGGATGGCATGAGCATTCCTGAAGAGCTGAAGCGCCGGGAAGATCGGCTCTCCGCAATTGCCTCTGCAAAAGCAGAGATCGAACGGCGCGCCGCCGAACGCCACACCAGTGAACTGGCTGCCTACGAGAAAAAGGTCGCTGAAAGAGCCGAGAAGGCGAAGAAAACCGGTAAAAAACCTCGTGGCAAAGAGCCTAAAGAACCGAAACCTGGCCCGAGTAACAAAGATCAGGTGAATCTCACTGACGAAGAATCCCGCATATCCATCTCGGTATCGTATTTCGGAACTCATACCAGGAGAGGCCTTTTGCACGTGATCCTTCCGCGGCGATTGAAAAGGTCCGCCGGGCTACGCCAGCAGCTTATCCAGCAGCTCCTCGGCCCGCAGCTGATATTCGCCATCCGAATTTACAAAAGTTCGGATATAGAATTCATCGAAAGGGGTGCTATCCGTCCCATATTCCTTCCAATTTTCCCAAGCTCCGGCCTTGCCGAGCTCATACGCCAGCAACGCCACTTTCCTTCCCCTCATGTTCGTGTCCATTTTTTCCACTTTGTCATTTTCCATATCCCACCTCGGGGCAGCTGTTCATTCGGATCTCTACCACTTTTGCGCGAGCCAGCAACGAATTGTTCGGATAGATGGAAAAACTCTCTTATCCTGCCACCTAGCCCACCAACGTCGACCACCAGGTTTATTCGCCGCGCCGCCCAAGTTCATGGAGATCCGATCGAACTGACCCTCCACCACAATTACCATTTTCGCCGCCCGCACCGCAACCTGGTCGAGCTGGAAGACAGTCTCCCCTTTCCTAAATATGGGAGATTCCTGTGTATTCATATATTTAGCGCCGTCTTTTCCCAACCAAGGCGCCAGCCTACCCGTCAATGCGATCGTCTCGCCCTTGTCGGATTTGATTGGCAAAGTGATCCTGCCGCCGAGAAAATCGCCGAACTTGCCTTCAGGATATGCCCGCACGATCCCGACCACTACCGCGGCATCCATGAGATGAGCCTTCACCTTTTGCCAGACCGGCCGGGCAGCATACCCGATGCCGATGGTATTTGCCTGTTCGATCGAGATTCCCCTTGCCGCAAGATACTCCCTCGCCGGTGCCCCCAGTTCCCCCTGGTTCAGCTGCCAGTTGTAATATGCGCTGGCTTTGTCGAGCACCCGGGGCAGGTCTCGGTGCTGATCCTGCGGCGCCCCCTCGGATTTCTCAGGAATTGCAACCCCCGCCTCCCGCGCCAGCCCCTCCAGCCGATCGCCGAACTCGGTCAGCCCATGCGATAGCCCGTAAAAATCAAT
>JGI24143J45723_1000026_pt1 | contig 69305 bp, 65 predicted proteins | sample BarGraIncu00432A_FD_45723 | JGI IMG/M metagenome (IMG submission 45723) | reverse complement strand
AACTTTTTAATCATAATCGCCCTCCTCCATGTACCATTGTACCGTTAATTTTATTATAGCGCTTACATTTCTTGTGTCAATCAATTTTGTTTGTATTTATAATCTATTTTGATATATTTATTATCTTTTTATGATTACATTGTGATTTTTTTTGACAGTTCATTTGTATAATTCGCGAAAATAAAATGTTTATTTAACCAAGTTCAGCAGTAAAAAAAATGCATCATTCAATAAACTCTCATTTCGCTGGGTTGTGTAACCCATGTAAAAGGATCTTTAAATGGTGCGCAAAAAAAATACAAAGTACCTATTCTGAAGAAAATACTGACCTTCTTCAAGTTGATTGGGATTCCAGCCTTGAAACGAATCGGTAATTCGCATCGATTAATTTTTAGAAAACTTTTAAGAAGTTAGATTAAATTTCTGTTATGTACTGATTCGTGGATCGTTCAAACAATTTTACGTGTTCATTAAAAGCGTTTAATGATCTACGTTCCAAAAGTTTATTGAATTTTTTGCATCGGTAAGTGAGGATAAATAAAAATAGAAAATTGATTAGTCTCTTACTATTAGCAAACTCTAAAAGAAAAATCCATTGTACAGATTTTACGTTGAATATATTATTTGCCAAACCACGTACTCTAGCAACGATCTGAAGCCGGAATTTTTGTTAACAAAAATTGACGACTTATCATTATTTCTTTTGACGAAAACTAGATTGCTTATCGAATAAAATTCGTATACGTCTTTTCTTCTTGAACAGGTAATTCAACTCCATTGTTTAACCCGACTTCTTTGCATTTCAAGAAAAAAGCCATGTTTCTTCCGAGAGTACGCATGATTTGAAGACCCTCAATATCATTTCTGACTTGTTCCGGGGTTGAACCATGAACCATATTCCAGTACTGAGATGAAATGATCGGCATTTGTGATATGCCGAAATATTTATTCATTTGATCATAAGTAGCTGTCGTTCCCGCTCTTCTTGCCGAGATAACGCAAGTTGCCGGTTTTAGATAAAACAGATTTCTTTTACCATTCGATTCCGCATAGAACACTCTGTCCATAAACGAGGTAATAGCTCCTCCTGCTGAAGCGTAATGAACCGGAGTACCAAAAATAAAGCCATCATAGTTTGTTGCTAAATTCAAAAATTCATTTACTTTATCATCAAAGACACATTGTCTCTTGGTTGTACAGACTCGGCAGGATATACATCCGTTTAATGGTTTATTACCGATCCAAAAGAAATCAGTTTCAATTCCTTCTTGGTTCAATGTAACAGCTACTTCATTCAATGCTGTAAACGTGCACCCGTTCTGATGCGGACTGCCATTCACTAAAATGACTTTCATTTTTCTGCTTCTCCTTTTTTTCTTTTCATGAACTTCAATAACTTTATAATCATACAACCATTTTATCTATGCATCTACCGCAATCACTGCATCCGTTACAAATTCCTCGACTTCCGCATTGCCGACAATGTTCCCGAAACCGAGGTACATACATCTGTTTATCACAAACAGAGCCATCTTCGTTCACTAGTTTAAATTCCATGGGCTTACCTTTGTAGTTCATACCTGATTTAAATGCCATCTCACTTTGCACAAGTTTAGATGGGAGATGGTAACTTTTATTATCCTTCATAAAATTAGTACCGGTTTCGATAAAATGAAAATTCACGCCTGCCGTTGCGCATTCATCACGCAGATTTTTTACCCAATCAAAATTACATGTACGAGTTCCATCATAGTTTTCTCCGCCGCACACAACTTGTTCGATTTGACCGCTGCTTAAATATTTTCCAATAAGTATCGGTCCAATCAAAGGTGCGCACATGACTCCCTTATGTTTGAAAGGCAGTTGCAAAAGTATCGGAAGACGTTCTTCTGCTCTTTGTTGATTTTCGCATGTAACGTTAAAAAAGATGTTTTCCCATCCTTCTCCCCAATCCTTCGGCAAACAATCTTTGACTCGTTGAGGACGTTTTGTTAGTAGATAAAACTTCACATCACTGCGTTGTCGCATGATTTTCCAGGCTTCATCACGCCAAGCATCCGCTTGTTCTAAAAAAAAGTCCGAAGTCATGCACACACGAATCAGTTCCCCCCGTTGAACTTTATAAACTCCTTGCTTTGTTTTCTGTAACGGATAGGTAAATCCTGTTTTGGTACGATAAATATCAGCACCATTTTTATTGCGAACACGGTCAAGAAAAAACATGTAACAGTTTTGACATCCTTCACTGCATTTAACACAACCGTGCCACGGATTCCAAATATCATGCATGATATTACTCCCCATTTCTCCGCTACGATAATCATACGCACTATAATTACTATTTAAAGCAGGCACTTTTTTGTAACTGACAAATTCCTGTCACAAAGTGAGAATTAATCATAGGATACTTAATTTCATGCAAGTTAAATTAAGCTGAATATCATTTATCCATTTAGTGTCAACTTCAGAACTTTTGACGGTTGAACTTGATCGATAACGCTGATTTTGGACACACATCTAAGCATCATGCGCATTGGATGCAGTCTTGAGTATTGATTCAACCCTTATCGAGATCTTTCATAACAGAAATACTCATTGGACATGTTTTATCGCATTGTGAACATTGGATGCACTTTTCAGGTTCGGATACAATCTTAAGTTGGGGAAACTTTAATTTATTTCCCAGCCAAGCTCCGGCTGATAAAAACGGCGACATCCAACAGATCGAATGGCATGCTCCGCGCTTTCCAACGGTCAAGGTCAAGATAAATAGGCTGCCTAAGACTAGATAGTAAGTGATGAATTTGATCGGCATATCGACTGAGATCCCATTCTCCGTCAGATGAAAGGGATCGATTCCTGTGATCCCTCCGGCAAACACAAATCCACTGATCAATGTAATGAACCATAGCGTAAATAGTGTGTAACGAATGAACCGCAACGTCTTCCGGTTAACCTTCTTATTATTGATCGTTTCCGTATACTCGGATAAAGCTGCTATCGGACATATATAAGAGCACCATCCTCTTCTGAAGATCAAACCTGATAGAAACAATCCTGCGAAAACTAAAACACTGGCTGAAATGATTCCGTTAAACGCCCCATCAATACTGACATAGGGAGAAAAATAATTCAGAGTGATCGGAAAAAGAAGTAGACTGACCAAAGTAATGGTACGTCTGATTTTATTTCTGTTCATCGTTTTTCTCCAAGTTAGTTAAGGTCTCTGAACACCAGTCTAACTGAGCTTGATTGGTTTTAATTCCGAATTCAATCACAGATATGATATTTTGATGATTGTGATGCGGATCGGGAATCGATTCCAGTTCTCGTTTGAATAAATTCAGTAATATCAGATCTTGCGAATGACTGGCTTGAAACGTGTTGATATAATCGATTAAAAAAGCTGATGATCTTTGGTCGGTAAAATACATCTTTAGTAAAAGTTCGATCCGTACTGACTCTTTTTCGGGACTCATGCCAAGCCATTGCTGAAGCACTTCTCTTCCATCCGAAGTGATCTTATAACGTTGTTTTGATCTCCCGCTTTCTTCTTTATCAACTGCTTTGATCAAACCCGTTTTTTCAAGTTTTTTTAGTTGGGGGTAGATCTGTCCGTAAGATTCATTCCAAAAGAAACGAAATCTTAAATCGATTCGTTTTTTGATGTCGTAACCACTGAGTGGTTGTTCATTCAATAATCCTAAAATGACAATGTGTGTTTTATTTTCCATATAGTTACCTATCTAAAAGATATATTAAATGTTAATAGCTTATTTGTAAAGAAAAAATCAACTTATCCGTTAACAAGTTGATTTTGCTTAATAAAACTCGCTAAAAATGATCATAATCCGTAAATTAATCCAACAAAGTCCGATTATTTTTCAAGTAAGCTGCGCATCGCAATGGCCGAAGCACCCATAGCAATCGAGTTTGACTCGAAATAGCCACCTTTACTGAATTTGATTTCATCCAATGAAATCGATAGGTTTTTTAACACGATTCGTTTAGTTTCTTCGTAAAACAGCGGTGAATTTTGAATATAGGGGCCGCTCAGGATTACTAATTGAGGATTCAGTAAGCGAATAAAGTTTGTAAGTGCAATTCCAAAATAGAAAGCTGCTTGTAGAATGATCTGTTTAGCAATTTCATTGTTACTTTCAGCCAAATTGCACACATCCAAATACGAAATATCTTTACTAATATCATTGATAGAGCTATCTGTTTGAGATAGCATCATCTGCTTATACTTCATTGGTAAGTCATTGATGGACACATATGTTTCGAGGCAACCGTGATTTCCGCATTCACAGAGATTGCCGTTTTGTTCTACGATCATATGGGCTAAAGCGTCTTTATCATTATTGATAGTACGAATCAGATTACCCGAAAAAATGACCCCTGTTCTGATTCCGACTCCGCAGTTGATGAAAGCTATATTGTGTTTTCCTTTACCCATACCTAAATAATACTCACCGATGACAGCCGTGTTAGCACCATTGTCAATAGACACAGGGACTCCGATTTCATTTTGCATATTTTCTTTTAATAAATGTGAATCCACATCATGAACTAACCCGATTCCGATCCCGATTATACTAGATATATCGATTGCTCCTACTTCTAAAATTGAACTTAGTTCTTTGGGCAAACTTAGAATTACACTATTCATGTCATACAAATCATCTTGAATTCTTTTTTCAATGATAATTTCAAACTTCAGATTAGTTACTACGATTTGCGAGTATGTTCTGGACACATCGATTCCGACCAAATAAAAACCAACCGGGTTGACATCATACAACGCTGCTTTCCGACCCCCGGTCGAATCAGCAAGCGATGATTCGATAATAATTTTTCTCTCGAGAAGCGTAGTCATATCACGATTAAGCGTTGTCAATTTCATTTTCGTTTTTATTAATATCTCATTTTTACTTATGGGAGCAAATGATTGAATAATGTCCATGATAAATTTACATCTCATATTTAAACTTTGAATGGTAGCATGAGCATTCATGGTTATTTCCTCCGTTCAATTTGCGTAGTTATACTTATAGACCCAACCATTTGAATAAGCCAAACTTAACGAAATCGATCAATACCATAAACATTAATGCGACTCCAAGAGTAATTGCTATCTGACTGATCAACAAGCTTTGCATGAGGAGACCGGATATACTCAGCAATGAGAACCCGATTACAGTCAAGATATTCAGCAGGACAAGTTTTGAGTTTGGATATGATGACCAAAAATGTTTTCTTTCGCGAACAATCAAAATTCTGAACTGCGTATTGAAAACTAAACTTAGCAAAACAAGTGTCTGAAGTTTTTCGAAACTCAGATTCATGTAATGTATACCGATAAAAACCAGCAGAAGATCTTCGATGGCAAAGAATACACCAAGAATAAATGAAGATAGTGTTATCGTGCGAATATTCCAGTGATTGGGCGAGTCTGTAGATACGACATTATCTGTCACTATCGACATTGTGATGAAATCGTTCGCAAATACAAGTAATGACATACCCAACAGTGAAACCAACACATCGTGGAATAGGAAGAAACCGATTGTAAACAGAACAACCACTTCGACGACTTTTGTGATTTTGTTGATGACCCAAGTCAACATCCGTTGATATGTCTTGCGGCTGACTTTCAAAGCATCGATTATTTCGCTTAGCCCCGGTTGCGTCAGCACCATACTCCCGGATGCTTTAGCCACATCGGTCGCAGCACTGACTGCCGTTCCAAGTTCCGCTTGTTTAAGTGCCGGTGAATCATTTACCCCATCACCTGTCATTCCAACGACATGACCGTGATCCTGAAGCAGTTTTACTATCCGATATTTATCTTCCGGAAACACTTCGGCGAAACCGCCGCTTGCTTCAATGAAATCCACTTGCGATTGAAAATCCAACCCCTCCAAATCACTTACTCGGTAAATATCACCTTCGATACCGACTTGACTGACCACTTCTTGCGCGATGGCAATGCTGTCACCGGTAAGCATAAGACTTTTAATGCCTAGTCGTTTAATTTCAGCAAGCATGGCTTTGGAATCATCTCTGGGCGGATCTGAAATACCTAACAAACCTATCAAATTGAACTTTTCTACTTGATCTGGATTTGAAATCGCAACAGCGATGGATCTGAATCCTTTACGGGAGAACTTATTGACCGTATCTTCTGCACTTTTTAGAATTTCAGCATTTGTTTCACTGCATAACGCAAAAATCGTCTGTGCGGCACCTTTTATGATTTGTTGTGTCGAACCATTGAATTCAACAAAAGCAGCCGATCTTTTGTTTTCAGGGCTGAATGGAATAAAATTCTTTTTCAGATATTCTTGATCGGTAATTTGATTAGTCTCAGCATATTCGAGAATCGAGAGATCGATCGCATCCATGCCTTCTTCCTGTGAAGCCAGCGCTGCAAATCGAATCGTTTGATCCTTCGTATAGCTTTGGTATGATTCACTCACCATGACCGCTAATTTGTTTTGTGTTATAGTACCCGTTTTGTCAAAACAGAAAATATCCAACGAAGCAGCATCTTCAATTGAATCAAGTCGCGTAACGAGTACTCCCTTTTTTGATAATTCGAGAGCTCCCATCGCCTGCACGATTGTCAAGACTGCCGGTAAAGCCACCGGAATGGCGCCAATCAGGAATATTACGATAAAAGACAGAATAAACAAAAGATCTTTATGGAGGTATATGGCATAGATTGAAACAATAACAGATGCAACGATCCCAAGATAAAGCATATTTTTAACGATATCAAGCATCAATTTTTCTTGTTTCGACTTCGGTCTTGCGAATTTTACCAATTCAACTGTTTTGCCAAAATAGGTATCCACACCCGTGTTAACAACAACACATTTAGCGTCACCTCGTTTAACAGTCGAACTTGAATACATAATATCATTGTCTTGAAGTTCTTTCGGTAGAGATTCCCCAGTGAGTGCAGATTCATCTACGGAAACTTTCCCACTGATAATCTGAACATCTGCCGGGATTAAATCACCAAGTCTAAGATTGATGATATCGCCGATAACGAGATCTTTGGCCTCTTTGATTATCCATTCCCCATCACGCATCACTTTTACATTAATCTCCAATTTCCTTTTCAATAACCCTACTGCTTTTTGCGAGTTTTGAGATTGCATGAATCCAATGATCGAATTGGCGGTAAGCAACACAAATATAATCACGCTCTCGGTATAGTGATTCATTATGATCGTTAACACAATCGCAAACTCCAGTAACCAAGGCATCGGTCCCCAGTAACGTTTCAAGAAGTCGAAAATCGGGTGTTTATCGTTTTCTTTTATTTCGTTTAACCCATATATTTTGATTCGATTTTCAACTTCAACAGTTGATAATCCTTTGCTGTCCGTATTCAGATTATGAATTGTTTCATCCCAAGAATTATTCTTGACTTCAATTGTCGGAATTTTTTTTAGTTCCATCCCCATACTCCTTTCGCGGATATTGTTGATAATCCGCTATCTATTCTTTTTTTGATTAATCGCTTTATTGTCGGATAAATCAGAAAACATAGCCATGTGATAACTCCAAGAATACTGACAAGTTGTGCGATTCGTACGTTATACAACATCAAACTGTCACTCCGCATTCCTTCGATAAAATAGCGTCCGATTGAATAAAGTCCCAGATAAGAAAATGCAACAATTCCTGTTCGTTTGTTTTTTCGCAACAGAATCATCAGAATCGCGAAGACAAGTAAATTCCAGAACGATTCATAAAGGAAAGTTGGCTGATAATACACACCGTTGATATGCATACCTTGTTGAATAAAAGTTGGAAAGTGTTGGATGAATTTGTACGTTACTTGTCCGCCATAAGCCTCTCCGTTAAAAAAATTACCCCATCTTCCAATTGCTTGCGCAATAATCAAAGATGGTGCAACAACATCGAGAGTCTTTACTAAATCAATCTTCTTCCTTTTCGCGATAATCAATCCGGTAATAACCGCAAATAGAATCCCACCGTGAATGGCAAGTCCTCCTTGCCGCAAATTAAATATCTCAATCAAGTTGTTTTTATAGTTATCAAATTCGAAGGCGACATAATAAAGTCTTGCACCAATGATCGCAATCGGGAAAATGATGAATGTGATATCTACTAATGTATCATAATTGATTCCTCTGTACTTACAATTGATTTTAGCAATACCAATTCCTATAATCAATCCGGTGACAATCAAGAGCGCATACCACCGGATACTGATGCCAAATATGTAAAAAGCAATCGGGTTCATGAAATCCCTCCGTGAATGTTGTTACAGGTGTATTATAGATACTTTTAACCATTATGGCAATAAGTATGCAACAATCTCTATCTTAATATTCTTTTTTGTTGATTTGTAGTCGTTTTTTCGATTTTCTTACTCTAAAAATGTAAATCAGCCCGAACAAAGCAGTTAAATGCATGAGAAATGTAATTATTAGAAATGCAAACCCAATAAACTTTATTCATAATCGACATGGTGAAATAACTTTTCTAAATATATCCATCCTCTATAGAATAGTCGATTCAAAAAAAGGCTCCTGGTTGACAGTGCCCTCAAAAGTTGGAATATTAAATTCAGTCAGTAGTAAATAATAATATAGGCATCTTTTGAAGATTTTCCAAACCACCTTGTAGTATCGCAGGCCACAATATAATCAGTGTCGACAATGGAATTCCAAGTTCATGCGACAAATGACTGCCAACATCCTTATTACCATGGATCCTTCGTTGAAAGGCACTGATGGACAAGCCGGCTATATTGCCGATCATCATCATCTGAATAGCAGCAATAATAACCTCTGTCTTTTTTTCGCCATAAGTAACCAAAATCTCATTATATGAAGTTCGATCTACTTTTCCTTTGGTATCCGCATAATGTTGTGCGAATAAGATTGCCTTTGCTTCTTCAGGGAGAATATATTCGTTATTTCCGCTTAAAAAAGAGGAGATTTCTGCCTGTGTAAATCCTTGGTTCAATGCCATTTGTGTGTGACCGTATGCACAAACCGAGCAACCGTTGACTTCCGTCACAGCCAACATCAGTCGTTCAACAAATTCTTGGCTTATAATTTCATTTTTACGATTTCGGCGGAGATTTCCGACCGATCGGCTCCCTTTGACAAGCGCAGTATAATATTCAAAAAGCGAATACAGCTTTGGCGTTTTTTTCATTTCCATATCGATTCCTTCATTCCTGTTTTTCGTATTTTAGTTCAATAATTATGTTTTGATATTTAGATTCGTTGACCGATTTCACTGTAAGACAACAATTTAACTATAAAAAGGTATTTATTTTGATTCAGTTCGCTCAGTTTTCAAGCTGTAAAGCACGTTCATGGATTTCATCCAACTCTTTTTGACCTAGAATTCGTTCACTGATCCATGCGATACCGAGAATTCCGAAAATATTCAATATAAATCGAGTAACTGTGAATGCCAACCCCATCGAAGCAGCTTCAAACAGTAATAACGGGATCTTCGTAGTTGACCAAGCCCTTTGAATGAATCAATTGCCACATAAGATTCATAAGGTTCAAACTAAAAAAAAGTCATCTTAACCCACTTCAATCAAACTCGACTAATTTAATGCTGATTAGATTCGTTTGTTTCAATAAGTGGATGACTTCTTATCGCAATATGCATTTTCTAAATCTCTCAAAAAATTATTAAAGAGATGTTCTATAAAATCCGTTTGTTAATTAATAATCGAGAATTACTGACGACCTTCGATATCTTTTATCAGTTCGATTCTTTTTTTGTGACGCTCGCCCTCATAAACTCCATCTAACCATTCATTGACGATCATACGTGCCAGCTCTTTTCCTACCACTCGGGATCCCATCGCAAGTACGTTTGTATCATTGTGTTCTCGCGATAATTTAGCCGAATAGGGATCCGAACAACAGACACAGCGGATTCCATTCACTTTATTTGCGGCGATGGAAACTCCGACACCTGTACCGCAAAGAACGATACCTTTGTCAACTTCGCCGTTCGCGACTAAAACGGCCACTTTTTCAGCATAAGTCGGATAATCGACACGTTTTGAAGAATCCGTTCCGCAGTCAACTACTTCGATTTTCCGTTTTTCCAATTCTTCGATGACCGTTGTTTTCAATTCAATCCCGATATGATCATTTCCGATAGCGATTTTCATTCGTTATTTCCTTTTAGTTTCTTGAAAGCATAAATACCAGCACCCGCAATTCCGTCTTCAACTTCCGACTTTGTATAGTAAACATTGAATGTTCGCCTTGCGGTTTCATTCCTCAGGAAACCGATGATATCTTTTTTTAACATCTCTCTGGGGAAGTCCACCATGTTAATGACTCCTCCACCAAGAATGATGTTGGTAACATCTAACAGATTGATTTCAGTCGAGATGGCAATGGCAAGGTTGTGGATAAACTCAACAAGCGGCTCTTTATCGCAGTGCAATGTGAACATTTTTTCAAATGGCGTGCTTTCGAAATGTTCTTGATGGATCTTCTTCAGTTTTACACCCGATACGAGTGTCTCGACACAGCCGACACCACCGCAACCACAAATATCACTGGCGTTTCGCATCGGGATATGTCCGATTTCCCCTGCGGAACCGTGATCTCCTGTAATCATTTGATGGTTTAACTGAATGGCGTTTCCGAATCCTGTACCTACGTAAAAAGCCAAGATTGATGGAACATGATCTAGCTGAAGGTGATGGACATCATGGGCAAACAAGAAATTCGTGTCCTTATCAACATAGATAGGTAAATTCAACGATTTCGAGATCGCATTAAGATAATCCTTCCCTTCTAGTTTGCGCTGATTTGGAATAGAGACTACTTCGAGTGTTTCAGGATCGACAATGCCGGGATAACCCATCGAAATCGCTACAAGATCGTATTTTGCTCTCCATTCATTCACAAAACGAGTGACGAAACCTGAAAAGTCGTCGACAAGTTGATCGGTTGAAAATTTCTGAATTTCATAGATGTGTTGATTTTGATCAACAAATCCAAGACGTGTGAACGTACCTCCAATATCCATTCCAAGGACATAAGTGGTAGATGGTTTCGTTTTCACTGGTCCATTCACAAACTCTTTGATTTCTTTATAGCCCTGATTGAGATCGGAATAACCAAATAGACACGTGCCCAATATAAAAACTTCCGCACCTAGTTCGATATATTTTTTGAATGTTTCGAAATTGTTCGAACCATCGATTTCAATCGTATAACTATATCCGAATTGTTTTTTCAAATCATGAACTTTTCTTATTTTAGGCAAAACCTCCGCTATCATTTTTTGTCCGGCAAAACCAGGTTCTACTGTCATCACCGTGACTTTATCAATCTTCGGAAACAGGATGAGATGGTCTTCAATTAGTTCGCTTGGACTGATTGCCACTCCAACGTCGATATTGTGATCTTTGATCTTTTGAATGGTACGAAATGCGCTTTCGCCTACGGTACTTAGGTGGAANCTGATACAATTGACACCGATTTCGATCAACTCATCAATATATTTTTCAGGATTGCTGACCATAAGATGAACATCGATTGGTTTTGTCGAATGAAGTTTCAATGAACGAACGTAATCCAGTGAGAGTGTAAGATTAGGCACAAAGTGCCCATCCATGATATCAATATGATAATAATCGGTATTTCGATCAATGACAGTGATTGTTTTATCCAGTTTGAATGGATCTGCACACATCATCGATGTACTGAATTTATACATAGGTTTACCTCTTTCATTATTATGAGCCTTGGATGGGCAAATGCACCGAAATCAATAATTTTTACTTTTTGGTAACTAAGGATAATGCTACCGGAACACTCTTCGCAACGGTCTTACCAGCTAGGTAATCCAATGCGCTTTGAGCAGCAACAGCCCCGATTTGAACCGGTTGTTGAGCAACTGTCGCAGCCATTTCTCCAGCGTTGACAGCATTGACAGCATCCGTGATAGCATCGAATCCGACAACTTTGAATTCTTTGACAGCAGTATTGGCTTTCAATGCTTGAACAGCCCCGAGAGCCATTTCATCGTTTGCAGCAAATACTAAAACTTTCGCAGGATTGCCGTTTGCAGCTAAGAAAGCTTCGGTAACGGATTGTCCTTCAGCGCGACTCCAGTTTGCTGTAATCGATTTCGTGATGTTGGCAGCACCGAAAACCCCTTGGAAACCAGCGCTACGGTCGGTAGCAGCTGATGCTCCGGCTTGGCCTAACAATTCAAGTACTTTGAAATCAGCAGTGTAGAATGTCTTCAAGAATTCGCCAGCCATTTTTCCGCCAGCAACGTTATCGGAAGCAACGTGGGCAACGACTGTGCCTGACGCAGCACTACGGTCAACAGTGATAACTGGGATACCGGCAGTGTTAGCTTCAGCAATCTTGGTTCCAACTGTGGTGCTATCAACTGGGTTTAGCAGAATTAAGTCGACCTTTTGGGAGATTAAGTCTTCGATTTGTGCAGCTTGTTTGGAAGCATCATTATCGGCTCCGAGTGAAACTAATGTGTAACCTGTGCCTTTTAAAACGCCTTCGATACCGGCTTTAATATCATTAAAGAACGGGTTAGTGAAGGTTGAGGCCGCAAAACCGATTTTCATCGATTTTTTGGGTGTTGCTTTACATGCAGCAAATCCAAATACAATGAATACAGACAACATTAGAATTAGAAATTTCTTAAACATAGTATTCCTCCTGCGTTTTTGGTCGCCACCGCTGTATCTGAAATCATTTCTGATTTAGTACCTATCTTTTTCGATCAAAGATAACTGCTGCGATGATAATCAATCCGGTGATGATCTGTTGAAGATATGCCGATGTTCCAAGAAGATTAAGTCCGTTAGTCAACACAGCGATAATCAAGATGCCGATCAATGTCCCGAATACTTTACCACGTCCTCCGGAAAGACTGGCTCCCCCAATAACAACGGCTGCGACTGCATTCATTTCGTAGGATAATCCGGCAGTCGGAACAGCGGAATCGATACGAGAAGTCAATATCACACCTGCCAGAGCAGCGAGAATGCCGGATATCATATAGACATAAACCAGATTCCGTTCAACATGGATTCCACTGAGTTTTGCCGCTTTGATATTGCCGCCGATCGCGTAAACGCGCTTTCCGAAAATCGTACGAGTAAGAATGAAAGCAAAAACAGCAAATATCATCACTAGGATATAGACAGGAATCGGAATATTCAGGAAACTTCCTCGGCCGACCCAACCAATGAAACCTTCGCCTAATTTCGATACCGGAACACCGTTAGAAATATAGAGTGTCAAACCTCTGATTGCCATCATCGTACTCAAGGTCGCGATCATCGGCTGTAATTTTCCCTTTGATATCAGTAAGCCATTTAAGAATCCAATAAAAGCACCAACCAATACCGAAGCGACAAATGCAATCGGTGATGTGATACCGGAAACAATCAGTTTTGCCATTACCATGCTGGAGAATGCGAGGGTAGATCCAACCGATAGATCGATACCAGATGTTAAGATGACGACCATCATCCCGAATGCGATCAGACCATTGATGGATGCTTGTCGCAGAATACTTAACAAATTATATGAAGTAAAGAATGCATCTGAGATGATCGACATTATGATCATCAAGGTCACAAATCCCAATAACGGAATATTCTTAACAATATTCTTCTTAATGAAAGCCATCACAACCTTCTTATCTGGTATTCTAGTTCCTGGATTCGTCATGGTACGTGTCCGTTCCTCCCATCATATAGTTCATCACCAACTCATCAGTCAAATGATCATTGACAAGGCTTGCCATCAGATGGCCTTCGCGCATAACGTATATTTTATCTGCGATTCCAAGAAGTTCGACTAATTCGGAAGAGACGACAATAATACCGATTTTCGCTTTTTTAAGTTCGAAAATCATTTCGTAGATTTGTTTTTTCGCATTCACATCAATACCTCGCGTCGGTTCATCCAAAATCAGAATAGCGGGATTGTTGGCCAACCACTTCGATAGAACGACTTTCTGCTGATTCCCGCCACTAAGTTCATTCACCAATTGCTGATAATCACGGCATTTGAGACGAACCCGATTTGAATAATCATTCGTCAAAGCTTTTGCTTTTTTATCATTAATGATGAAATTCTTACTCAATCGATTCAAATTATTGAACAAAACGTTTTCGTTGATACTGAAATCTAAGAACAAACCTTCTTCTTTGCGATTTTCCGTAACATAACCGATTCCCAACGCTTTTGCCTGAGGAACCGAATTAATCGATACCTTTTCCGAGTTGATAAAAATTTCTCCGCCATCACTTTTATCAGCGCCAAACAAAACATTCATTATCTCAGTTCGTCCTGCTCCCATCAAACCTGCAAAACCGATGATTTCGCCTTCATGGAGTTCGAAACTGATATCATTGAATTTTCGATCGCGAGATAGGTTGCGAACTTCCAATAGTATCGGACCCAATTTCACAACGGGACGTTGTGGGAAAAGACCACCCAACTCATATCCAACCATGCTTTTTACCACGTCATCGAAAGTAACTTTTGAGATTTGTTCGCGTTTGACTAGTTTACCATCTCGCAAAATCGTAATCGAATCGCAAAGTTCGAAGATTTCCTTCATCCGATGGGAAATGTAGACTATCGATTTCCCATCGGCTTTTAGCCTTCGGATGACATCAAACAGAGCTTCGATTTCCTTTTCGGTCAAAGCCGAGGTCGGTTCATCCATGATGATTAATTCCGCATCGTTGACAAGCGACTTTCCGATTTCAAGCATCTGTTGCATTCCTACAGAGAGTTCTTTGACTTTCAGATTATAATCAAGTTCGATCCCAAGTCGTTTGAATATCCCATCGGCGACTTTCTTTTCTTCCGTCTCGTTGATAACTCCGTTGCGGGAGATTTCTTTACCAATAAACAGATTCTCCAAGACTGTCATATGTCCAAAAACATTTAATTCTTGATTAACGATCGCAATCTTCCTTGATTCACTGTCTTGAATATTTCGGATGTGGCATAATTCGTCGTTAATGTAAATTTCGCCCGAGTCGAAAGAATAGATTCCAGAGAGAATTTTCATCAATGTCGATTTTCCGGCACCGTTTTCACCGATCAATGCATGAATCTCATTTTTTTCGACATAAAAATCAACGTCAAAAAGTACTTGAACCGGTCCGAACGATTTGTTTATTTTTCTCATCTCAAGTTTCATTATTCAGTGTCCTCAGTGAAATGTACAGTCGATTGCAGGATAATATTTGCATAAGGTGTCATTTCCCCGGTACGGATGATGGCTTTTGAATTCTTGCTCATCGCTTTGAATTCTGAATGGCTGCACCACTCAATCATCGATATCGGTACTATTTTTTTAATTTCTTCATACACATTAGTGTTGTTTGTTTTAATTTCAACAGCAAGATAAACCTTCTCAATCCACATGTCCGCTAAAACAAGCCGTAGAACATCGAGAAATGACGGAAATCCTTTTGATAATGCAAGATCGATTTTCTTGGTACCAACCGGGACTGGAAGCCCTGCATCAGCGATGCAAATCTGATCCATATGGCCTAAATCCGTAAGCACTTTGGTGATATCGCTGTTAATGATTCCAAGTTTTTTCATATAGTTCGTTCCTTACTCTGTCATAGGCACCTTGCGCACCCATGCACATACATGTCATACTTGCCACTTTGATTCCAAGTTCCACGGCGTTTTTCATGCCTAAGCGATTCCCGATTCCTGTCGCGAACCCTGCAACGAATGAATCCCCTGCACCTGTAGTATCGACTACATTAAGCTTTTCCGAGGGTGCAATTATGGGAACGTTCCCATCAAAATACATAACGCCTCTGCTTCCCATCGTTATTAGTAATTTCCCGGCATAACGTTTGACCAAACCTTCGAAATCATCGGTGTGGAATAGATACTCAGTTTCTGTTTCATTCGGAATCAGGTAGTCCACTTTCTCGATGATTTCATCCGATAATGGTTGCGCAGGGGCTGGATTTAGAATGATTGGGACTCTCTTCGTGTGACATTGATCAATCAGATAGTTGACTGCGTCCATATTGATTTCTAATTGCGAAACAACCAATTTCAAGTCTTGATTTTTACTCAAGAAACGATCAATTTCTTCTTTTTTGATTTGTGTGTTAGCTCCGGGAATTACAGCGATGGAGTTATCTCCATGCACAATCTGAATAATGGCTAAACCGGTATTTTTTTCTTTCTTTGAAATGAAATCGACATTCACATTTTTGGATTCAAGATGATGCAAAGCTCTCTCCGCAAAATCATCATTTCCAACTGCTCCAAGAAAAACGACATTATCATTGAGCGCACTCATCATGACTGCTTGATTCGCTCCTTTTCCTCCCATCAATACTTGGAAATTGTCGCCGAAGAGGGTCTCTCCCTTTTTCAAGAATTGTTCAAGGGTATACAACATATCGATATTAATACTTCCGACAACGCCTATTTTCATAAGTGCACCCTCCTACATGGTACTTTCACGGATAATCAATTCGGCTTCATGGATAATCGTCCTAGGAGGTGAATAATCATTCTTAACAAACAAGTCAAATGCAATATCGCACATCTCTTCGACTTGTTGATCGACGGTTGTCAACTTCGGAATCATGAAATTCGATAATGCGATGTTATCAAATCCGGCAATCTTAATTGGTCGGATCTTCCCTTTATTTGATATATCGTTAAAGAAAGCGAGGATTTTCACGGCTTCATTGTCATTTCGGCAGATAATTCCACCAATTTCGTTTTTAACTACGAAATCGAATATATCGTAGAAATTGATTGCAAAGTCAATATCATATTTATAAAGGTAACTTTTCTTATTGGCATCCTTACAAGCTTCCTGAAAACCTCGTATACGCTCGTGGACAGAATTGCTTTCATGAAGTCTTGAGAAGAACATGACTCCTTGATCGACATTCCTAATTACGTGTTGGGTTAAATCATAGGCACTTGCATAGTTGTTTGAAACGATCGAAGTAATATTCTTAAATTCTCGGTCTAATGATATAACGGGAATGTCGAGTTTCATTGCATCTAACGTTTCATCGTCGAGCTCGCTGCGACACAGAAATATAGCCTCAACCAGAAATCCTCGGACGAATTCAATCGTCTTGAGCTCAGCAGCTTTTGATCGCTGCGTTGTTTTGATAATCAACGTCTTCCCTTTTGTTAGGGCAAGTTCTTCAAGGCGTTTGATGATTTTTAAGAAGAATGGATTATCCAAATCGGGAATCAACACAGCAATCAAATTTGATTCGGATGTCCGCAAAAGCTGTGCAAAATTATTGCGTATAAACCCGCATTCAGCTATCGCTTTTTCAATCCTTCGGGATTTATCCTGACTAACGATTATTCCGCGTAAATATCTGGAAATCGTAGTCTTGCTAACACCGGATTCTTTCTCCAAGTCGAGTATGGTAACTTTTGTTTTCATGTCGTACTTTCGATATATGGGAACGTTCCCATATGTATTATAGTATTCCTAATTTTTTTGTCAACAAGAAAATGAAAGCGTTTGCGAAAATGTTAAAAGCTTGTGAAATTCAGAAATTTCATAATTAAGTTGGTCTAGCATATTTTCTATTAACAAAAAACCCTCATTTCTAAGGGTCTGTACAAGCATTGCTTGTTTTTCTAGAATTTGGTGCGCGTGACAGGGCTCGCGGATAGTGTTTTAAAGCAGTATATTTTATGGCATTCTGTGCCAATTTATGCCATTTATAAAACTTTTTAGATAGAAAATCCAATTAATTCCGAAGGATGAGAATATGAAGCAAGTGGGAAACAAGGGGTTTTTACAATTAGGTATATCTATCAAAAAATATCCATAATCGTACTTAACGGTTTGTTCTTGATTTCGGGGAAATACTTGCTGTTGTTACCTGGCATATGTCTTTACCCTATATTTGCATGTGACAAACCAATCGAGTCTCATATATTCTCGTAGCACACAAACTATTTAGTTAATTTAAAAGTCATTAATTCATTTTGATTCATTGATGAAATTTCGATAGTTCCATTTATAGTCTCGAATCCTGAACCATCAGCATTATTAAGTTTACTAATTTTTACACGTAGATCAGTAATCTGAGTTTCGGCTAAATTGACAATTTCGATTTTGCTGAATAGAAATCGATTTACTTGAATAACGATATTCATTTTCTTTATAGAATATGGATTCATAACTCTAAGAATAACTCCATTTCTATCCTCACTTGTTTTAAAGCAACTAATCAATAATCCATCATTGCATGTTATTATGTTAAGTGAATCCGGCAAACTTCCTTCAGACGAATATTCTGCAAAAGACTTTCCGATGATTGGATTTATATAATTTTCTGCAATCTGAATATAGTCAACATCCTTTGATATTGGTACAAAACAGTATTCACTATTGAAAACACCTTTCATCTGAGAATCAGGAGTAGCATCCGTAGATCCACTTCGTCTTCCAGGACGATATTTAAGATTCATGTTTCCCATGAAACCTACACTACTTAAAATCGTTACCGCTAATTTTGTTGTTTCCTCATCATAGATTTCATATTGAGGAAGACCTTTATTCATGATAACAAAGCCTTCCAAATTTGAATCCTTAAATCCCGAGTATTTGTGTTGGTTAAAAACGGGATAATAACGTTCATGCCAACCGTTTTCACTCTCTTTTGTTTGACTAAACCAGTTTTCGCGAACAATTTCACCAAGTTGGATGTCAGCGATATTTGTTCTCAGTTTTACTTGTGCATCAAACAAAACTTGTATGCGATGATTTTCCGCAGTGTTATTGATTGACGTCTTCAAATAAACTTGACGCTCTCCCTTTTTTACCGTCACGATCGAAATGATCTCAACTATTGTAAGTTCATCGCTTCTTTTTTCATTTGAAGTAGTGATAGGCACCATCATTCGATAAATTAACCGGTAGCTTGCTTGAAGCATTGTGTCTTCGACAACTTCTGATTGAATCAATTTATTAAGTGAATCTACACGGTATTCGCAGAAGCTCGGAGAGTAATCATATTCATCGCCGGCATTCCCATCATCAATAAATACATGCTGATTTAGATATACTTGCTTCGTAATAAGATCAGTAATATCGAGACTTCCATGATCATTGACTACTACTTGGATTAATCCATTGGACAAGCCATTTTGAATAATGTATGTTTGCTTATCTTTACTTGGTACAACATTTTCCTTTATATAAACCGTTTCAAATCCTGTTGATGATGTAGAACAATGTAGACGTATCATCATTTTCGAATAATAATCGTCAGGAATCGGGGTGAAGGATACCTTCGTGTCCTTCAAATTGAATTTTTCATGGCTAGAAATCTCATAAGTCAATTCGTTACCATACCGATCGAAAATGGCGAAGACCTCGCTCTTAACAAAAATCTCAAGTTCGATGATTTGTTTTCTTTTTGATGCATTTGAAGAAAACAATAGGATAGGACGGCCTTCTTTTTCATTATATTGGACCAACTGATGCAAATAGTTGAATTTTTCATCAATAAGATAGTTTGCATTTTGGTCTGCGTACATCAAGCGCATTAATAACTCCTTGTGAATTATGTCTGTGCAGCAGTTACAATAACTATCATGTGCTGAGTTTTCAACAATGTATTTCCAGCCACGATTGATCAGTTGACTATCTTCATCAAATCCGAAAAGTCCTGAAATAACGTTGATAGGTTCAAGAACTTTCAAATATTTATGTTCAACTTCGAAGTTTAGCTTTTTATAGTCAAGACGTGTTGCACCGATACTATTGTGTGTCCTGCTTCGTTTTCCCTTACGCAATTCACCAGTTACTACTTCCATTTCATGTTGATAGGGACGGATAGCTTCAATGTAATCTTGAGGTGAAGCAATAATGAATTCGAAATCCTGATCCTTATATAGTTCATTCAATCTCTTTACCGTGTTAGGTAACCATTTCTTCACAAAACTCTGATCTGATCCGCACATCAGAAGTAAATTGTCGCTAACGCTTCGTTCCGATAAAAGTTTTAAATTCTCTTCGATTTCGTACATATTCTTTTCATCATCATTTTCTTTTAGGAACATTGCATTACCATAACCAACCGGCATCCAATTTGCGATGATTCTGCTACCATCAAGACCTTCCCAAATGAAGTCGTTGTACTTTGAATCATCTTCCGAAAATCCACGATAGAAAATCGCACTATCAATCCCAAATCCTTTTACGATGGTGGGGAAAGAAGATGATTGTCCAAACGAATCGGGTACATATGCCACTTTATGAAATTGACCATATTTATCTGATATTTTCTTACTGATTAACATATTTCGAATGATGCCCTCTGCCGTAGGCAAATGCTCGTCCGGCTGAACATACCAAGGTCCGATCGTGAATCGACCAGCTTGAACTAGTTTTCGGAAACGTTCCTCGTTTTCAGGCTTCACATCAAAATAATCATCGCAAAAACTGGTTTGCGCATCAAGATTATAAACAGTATAGTCTGGATTTTTTCCCATGGTTTCAAGCAAATCATCTAAAAATCTCGTCAGACGAATTCTGTTTTCCTGCATCGTGCGATACCATTCACGATCAAGATGTGAATGTGCGACAATAAAGAATTTTTTCATTTTTCCTGCTTTCTAAATAAATACAGTCATAGCCAAATGCTATGACTGTATTTACTCTATATAATCTACTAGAAAGTAATATCGAAGTTTACGCTATCTTCACTGGAAATTGTTTCCGAAGCTTCCTTTTTGGTAAGCACAAGTAATGTAGTAGATATGGCGACGCCGATTGCGATAGCCAAGGTAAACAACAAGGGGTTGTTGGCTGCAGGAATACCGATAACGCCGGAGACACCTGATGTTGCGAGTTTAAAAGCCATCATTAATGCACCACCGACTGCGGAACCGATAATGTTGCATCCAATTACGCGAATCGGATCTCTGAATGCATATGGCAATGTTGCTTCTGTTATCCCAACCAATCCGGTAATAATGGCTCCAGGAGCACTTTTTCTTTCACTTTCCGTGAATTTCTTGGGTGCAATGTATGAAGCTAATCCGACGCTAATCGCAGGAACCATGATCCCTGGGAAAACCGCTGCATTTGCCATAAAACCTAAGCCTGAAGGGTCTGCCCAAACAGCGAAGATAAATGTAATTGCAATTTTTCCCAACGGACCGCCCATATCGAACGCACACATCGCAGATAGAATTGCTCCTAAAAGAATTGCGCTTGATGGGTGCGCCGCCAAGGTCAATAGGAAGTTGATAATTGCTGTATATATTCCCCCAACAAAGAAACCAACTGGGTATGCCATAAGAACAAAGATAATCCAACCTGAAACCAATGGAATAATCAAAGTCGGTTTCAACGATTCAAGTACGGTCGGAATCGGCATCTTCTTAAGCCAGTTTACCAAGTAGCCGACAAGAATACCGGCAATTAATGCGCCTAAGAACCCGGATGCCTTTGTTCCTTCTAAAATTGGATTCGCTGCGATCCATCCACCAATGAAACCAGGTGCAATCCCAGCTTTATCAGCTAATGAATAGGCAACATAGGCACCGAATATTGGAGGAATGAATCCCATAACAGTCCAACCAAATCCATTTAGCTTTGTGATAAAATCGATTTTTACACCGAAATATGTTGATACAATACCTGTCAATGCAATAGTCATACCGGCAAGAACAATGAACGGGAGCATGTAAGACACGCCAGTCATTAATGCTTTTTGAATTTTTCTCATTTTTTCTCCTTGTTAATGATGAATATGAATAAAAGTAATTCGTGCGAGCTCTCACTAATTCCTTTAATCCAATTTGCTTAACTTCTCTGCCAATTGCATTAATATTGAGTCTGCATTGCGAACAGCCATTTGTATCGGAATGTTTACAGTTGGTTTTCCGACAAACCGATCTCGTTTTGCAATCGCGACTTCTATCGCTAGAATGACGATGTCAGCATCTTTTACTTCCTGAATCGTGATTTCATTCTCTATTCCCAAAGCACCTTGGGCTTCGACTTTTATATTGTAACCGAGTTTCGCAGCTGCATTTTCTAGTGCTTTCTTAGCCATGTAAGTATGCGCAACTCCTGTCGGACATGCACAAACTGCAACGATTTTCATATTTCCTTCTCCATTTCGAATGTTTTGTTTAAATCTTTTAACAAATCATAAATGATCTGAGTGTTTTCCGAATCACGAACATTCTTTATAAAATCATCTTCCATAATCAACTGCGCAACTTGTGCAAGAATTCTGATGTGCATTTGGTTCTCATTCTTTTTAGGGATTAAGAGACTAAAGAATAAGTTGGCTTGGTCTTCTTTTTGCGGCCAAGGAATATCAAACTGGTTTCTAACTACGATCACAGTTGCATCAGAAATCGCCTGATTAAGGCAATGAGGAATTGCAATCCCATCATTCATACAAGTTGAGAATTCGGCTTCTCTATCATAAAAGCCTCTAACAACTTCGCTTACATCACTGCATCTACCAGCTTCGAATAGACGAGATGCGATGAAGTTTAATACTTCATCCTGAGTTTTAAATTCTGTATCAATGAAGATCAACTCGCGAACAATGACATTTTTCATAACTCTTAATACCTCTTTCGTGCACACTTCTGTATATTTGATAATATGAATTTGTTTTTCTAAATGAATCATAGATAGTTTTACTATTTGTGTAAATATCAAATGATTTCCAAGAATTTTCGGAAACATTTTGTATAACTATTTCTTGTATCTTTTGAGGCGGATTTTCGCTTATTTGAAGAGCGAAACACGAAAAAAAATCAGCATAACTTGATTCCAGATGCATAAACTATCATTACTCCAATTTTTGGAATATTTCCTATATCAGGTTGTTAATATAGTTGAGATATTTCGCTTTATTTTTGCAATTGATATATATAAAACTGGAAAATATTTGCCTGTCAAATGTCTGCGGATCTCTTAACTCTAGTTTAACAAAAACATCATGATCGATTATCCTCGAGAATTGTGTTTGAACAATCATATAGGATTTATAAAAGAGAAACTGACTCACAGCTCCGTATTTGTAATGTTCGAGAAAATCACCAGATATAGATCCCTTCACATTATTCTCGTTCAATATATTTTGCATCGTTCTGCAAAGATCATCAAACCCGTATGCAATAATATCCGAAAAGGATAGGATAGTGTCGTGATGCCTATTGTATATATCTTTGGAAGGACGAGTATCAAGAAACGATTTCAAATAGTTGATTCCATTTTCCCCTAATAATGGGTGTACTTTGGCAACTTTGTAATTCTCAATATCGATTTTAACAGTGCTTAAAACAACATCTACAGGTAATATGCGCAATTTACTCTGAAGTTGAGCAACACCAGTAACACCGACAATCCGAACATCGTATAGAGCATTAAGTTGACTAATCAACATTTCTATCATCGTTTCACTCTTATCGCTAAGTATGAGTACATTTTTTGTTCTTTCTTCAGCAAAGGTGCTCTGAAATATGTAATGGATAGCAATTCGCCAAAAATCGTCTGAGTCTAGTTCCCTTTCTATGAAAGAGATGCTTTGAATCCTGGTTGAAATCAGCTGATAATATTTCATATAAAGTTCGTTTCTAATTCCGATATTGCTAACTGGAGAAACAATTCCAAGTTTTTCTTCACAATACATATTCATAATATCTTGATATAGACGTTGGCTCACTTCATTATTCAGTTTAAATTCTTGCATTTGAGATTTAATTGAGCTATATTCTTTCTCGACAATTTTCTGCTCATCGGTGTGATCCAGTAAGAAAGCTTCGGGGCATACTAAATAACATACATATTGGATAAAATGTTTTTCTTGTACAGGGATTACCTTCCCCAAATGATCAGATAGAATTTTGAATACTTTATCAATGCAATGCTGCGTAATCTGGCTACATTTCACACTATCTACTGCAGTTATGATTCTATCGTTTTGTATACTTTTAATCAGCAAACATAGATTCCCCATGATTTGCAAATACTGAATATCGCTTAAGTTTACGTTATAGATATTCTTTAAAGAATCAATTATTTCCATAACTACAGAAAGATCCACAAATTCGAAAATTCTCCAGTATACCATATATGCGATTTTCTCATCATTTTTAATGATCAAATTGATAATGTCGATCACTTCTAATTTACTCATAGAATTTATATAAGCCTTCACGATTCTGCTTCGAATCTCATACTCGTCACCGAAAAGTTCTATCCCTTCGCTAGATCCTTTGATTTCAATCGACTTCGGCAAGTATGTTTTTAGCCTTTCAATATCATTAACAATAGAACTTTTTGAAACCAGCATTAGTCTAACAAGCTGTTCAATTTTAATCGGTCCTTTCATATTCCATAAAATATAGAATATTTCCAGTATTCTTTCTTCTTGTGAATAGGATTGCGTAACTATGTCCTTTTCGTTTATCAATTTGTAAATTAGATTTTTAATAGCTGGATCTTCCTCGATTGAAATCCCTCTTTTTCCATTCCGAATCAATGGATTGCAATTATTTTCCCTTAGAAAATAGTCAATCTCGTCCAAATCCATACGAATACTTCTTTCTGAAATATGGTGTTTCAAAGCAAGGTCACTCGTTTTTATTGTCTTTCTACGAATGATTTCAAGAATAATATTTCTTGATCGGTTATTTAACACATTTATCTCCATTCTTATAATACTGCAAATAAATTTTCTAGAATCGGATTGAAAATTCTGCAGCATTCTAAAACAATTATATAGCAATTTATTAAGTTGCGTTGAATATTTATCTCATGTTAAATGATTTATTCAAGCTAATTTCGACAACATCTGCGGGATTTTTTTCATTTATACTTTTTGAAGTCCATATTGGTCATTTCAATATCACGATTTTTCGAAAATTATTGAGAAATCAATTTTCTTTTAGTGGAGTAGACTTTTCATTACAGTTAAAATTAAGTCCTGTTCTCATTAAAGTCTTCTTTTTTATTAAGTAACAAGGGGTTTTTCGAGAAAATCATTGTTATAAGCCATTTATACCGATTATTCGACTAAAACACTTGTTCATGAAAATAAGATAGATGTAGATAATATCAAAAAACCCTTTCGTGAAAGGGTCTGACGCAGTTTGAAACTGCAATTGGATAATTTTTGGTGCGCGTGACAGGTCTTGCGGATAGCGTGTAAAAGCGGTAAAATGCATGCCCCTCCGTGCCAATTTGTGCCATTTATAGTACTTTTTGGATATGGAAACCAATAAATTCCAACGGTTGAAAATCTGGTGCAAGGGGAAAACAAGGGGTTTTTCAGCAACATGGAATATCAAGAATAAAATGCGCAAAAACTTTCAAAATCTACAGGTCCTGATTTACTGAATTACACCTAAATTTTTACATGGACCCGTAATACTTGTCGAAACGGTCAATCAAGCATTGCATTGTTTCGCAATCTACTTTGCCAACTTCAAAGTTTGTATTGATACTATTCACACTTATCATTTCAACTCTATGAATATGTGCGATACAACAACCCCTCAGCGCTTTTGCTTATCCCTACTCCAACGGAATCACTGAAAGATGCGATAATAAAATCAAAATCATTAAATGCAACGCTTTCGGTCTTCGCAACTTCGATCGTTTCAGAACCCGGATCTTACTCGCATTCAACTAAAAAAGGAACTCCCATTTCTGAGAATCCCTCATTAAACTTCACTCATTCTATCGTGTTACCCCAATATTTGACATAGAGCCTTAATAAAATTTCAATATCACTTTCTTAACTCTATATTAATATTCAGTTTTCTTCTCAAATGAGATTAATATTCTACATCATTCCTACATATCATTTTTTATGCTTTTGCATCAGATTATTAGATTGCATTCTACCTAAGCGAAGCAATGAAATCTAATGACTTAGTCCATGCATCTTCAAAGCTATTTCTGAACTGTACAACTGGTCCAAAATGTTCATATTCCTCTGCTGTTATAGCATTAACATAATAACCACGTTTAAAATCTACAATTTTCTCAGTTAACTCATCAATAATAGATTCCGAAACAGGCATTAAGAATCTCTGAATAACTGGGGGATTACTCTCAATCAATTTATCAGCTGTTCCCTTCCAATTAATTGTGATATTTGCATCAGCTCCTACCATTTCAGTGAAATGATGTAATCCTCTCGCTCCTCCACCAATAAACCCAACTTCATATTTTTTGTCTTTTACCATCCAATAGATTTTTTTAGCTATTATCATGCCTGCTTGCCATACCGCATCAGGACTAACATCAATATTTTCATTCTTAACGACTTTAGCTAAGTACTCGTCATAAATGCCAGTAATATGTGAGAAATATATAGGAGCGCGATCCTTCAATTCTTTTGTCGTATCTGTATATATTTCGCAAACATCTAGTGCTTGCTTAACGGCCATAACTTCTGTTGCATTTATTGGTACTCTCTTCGCTGATAGATACTCTATGGCTTTAAGTCCATCTTTTGTAACTGGAATTTTAGCCATAATGTTCTGACCACCTTCACGGTTATATAGCGCATTCTTAATGATAGTATCAGTATCTTCTTTAAAAGGATCCCCTTGGATACTCACAAATCCTTGAGTCCCATTGGATTTTTCATACAGTGGAAGAAATATTTTAGCGATATTTTCAACTAATTCTCTTTGCACTTTTACCAACACCTCACTATCATCCAACTCATCCTTTTGATACTTCCTTATCAATCCAATTACTTCTTCTTTTTCGTTTACATCGCTTAACATTTTCCATACATACGATGGATTTTGAGTACATCCAATTGCACCATTCTGAATGGCTAAATATGCTTCTTCTTTTGTTACATTATTAATCCAAAAACGAGTAGGAGTTTGTTCATTTACTCGTAAAAAATAGTTTTTATTTTTCATTTTCCACCTCTTTCATCAAGCATTCTTTTAATAGTTTCAACAGCCATTCGTGGACTAGTCAATACAGGTTTGCCAAAATTATTCAAATATGGCAACATGGTTATCATACTACCCTGTGCTAATACAACGACATCGTTAACGAGAGCAGCTTTCTTAATCTCATTCAATACAAGCATATTATGCTTCTCAATATTCTTCTCTTTCATTAAAATATCAAGTGCATTTTCAACAAGATATGAAGTCACTGTAACCTCTTTATTCATCATAGTTGCAGTATTCTTAATTAAATTACAACTGGGTTTAACCGTTGAAGAAACTGTTGCAATAACACCAATTTTACTCCCCAGCTCAACAGCCCTAACAGCCATCGGTTCATCAACTTTCAGAAATTTAGTTGAAACACATTTTCTGGCTATATCTGCACTTTCGCCAACTGAAGAGCATTGATTTAAAATAAGATCTGCACCTAGCGATTCAGCTATTTTGACATATGTACACATTCTACTAATAACAGCAGGAGTTATGTCATTGTTCTTTATTACTTCCGCAAGTAGTGAATCATCAATAATATTTATTAATTCAACATTCGGAATAATTTCTGAAAAAAGTGATTTTAGATCAACTACTGAAACTGAACTTGTGTGAATAATAGCAACTTTTTTCATTTTTAATCCTTCATCTCATAATAATAATGAGCCTTATTAACACTGTTGAATAATTCCATTTTTTGCCTAATAACTGCCTTTGCAGCACCCATCGCTTTAGGCATAAGAATTGAGAATTTAAATTCTCCTGTTTCATTCATGATTTTTTGGAGTTCTCTCGAATATGCAGCTTTATAATCAGAAGCAATATTTACCTTTCTAACTCCAATTTGACATGCCTGTCTCATTTCATCATCAGGATTGTTTGAACCACCATGAAGAACCAGTGGAACGGTTGCAACTTGTTTCAATTTCTTTAGCAATTCAAGTTGTAATTTTGGAACATATCCTTTCGGATAAAGACCATGTGATGTCCCAATTGCTATTGCTAATGAATCAACACCAGTTCTCTGTACGAAATCAATTACTTCTTCAGGTGTCGTATAAGTAATATTTTCAACTCCACCTTCATCAGAATAGTCCATAATTCCAATGGTTCCAACTTCACCCTCAACAGAGATATTAAGTAAATGTGCGATATCTACAACTTCCTTAGTTTTTATAATATTTTCACCATATTCTAGTTCAGATCCATCGATCATAACTGAAGTGAATCCAGCTTGAATTGCACGTAGACAATCTTTTAAAGATTTACCATGATCTAAATGTAGAACAAATGGATTTCTACTCTGCATTAGACGGATTCTCACAAATGTATAAAACTCTCTTTCTGCAAAATCGATTTCATTTACTGCAACAGCAATTATAGTTGGAGCATTATTTGCTTCAGCCTCTTCGACAACGGCTTTGAAATTCGATAGTTCAGTTACATTAAAAGCAGCAACTGAGAAATTTTTTTCCTCGGCAACAGCTAACAAATCCTTCATGTTTAAAAGCATTTTTATCTCCTTTTTATTCAACTTTCTGCGTAACAATTATTTACGCAGAAAGTTTAAACCTTTTAGACGAATATTAGTTATGTTCGACTGTAAATGTAGTATTACTTGTTACATTATTATTGTCAGAGAATTCGAAATCATCATCCTCACTGACTGTAATGCGACGCCTTAAAATAAATAGGGTAACACCCATAATGCAACTACCAATAGTTAAAGCGGCAACAAATCCCCATGGATTAGTCATGATAGGTATTACGAACCATCCACCATGTGGAACAGGTGAACCGACACCCCAAAGCATAACAAGACCTCCAGCAATTGAACCACCTATTACAGAAGACGCAATAACTCTCCAAAGATCATTCATTGCTAATGGAATAACACATTCTGTAATCATACAGATACACATGGGCAAACAAACTTTAACATTTTCTTTTTCAGTATTGCTATGAATCTTTTTTCTAAATACTACAGATAATAAGTATGAAACAATGATACCCATTGGTGGAATCATACTCGCAACCATATGTACGGCTTTGGGTCCATAAATTCCGTCAGCCATTAAAGCAGTTGTATATAATGAAACAGTTCCCAAGTTTAGTTCAAATTGAATCAATAAACTTGGGATCTATTTAAAAATAGTTAATCTTTAGTCCAAGCTTTTCCTTTTTGTCCAAACAATTCAACATAATGGCCTAGTCGCTCCATATATCCTTTTTTAAAGCTTGGAATAAGTTTCCACTTATCGAAATTTGGATCTTGAATAAATATTTCTAATTCCTCTTTACCTGCAACAATCAATTCAGTTGCTAAGTTAACTTTTTGAATTCCACATTGAATCGCTTTAGCTAGGTTTTCATCACCAGTTCCACTTCCACCATGAAGTACAAGAGGTGTGTCTTTACAAGTCTCAGCAATCTTTTTAAGTCTGTCGAAGTCAATGTGAGGTACACCTTTATAACGGCCATGGGCGGTGCCAATTGCTACTGCAAGACAATCAATCCCCGTTTCTTTAATGAAACGTGCTGCTTCTTCAGGGTCTGTTAAATTATTTACACCATCATTTTCATAACTTTGACCTTGTCCCACATGTCCTAATTCAGCTTCAACACTTATTCCTAAAACTTTACACATTTTGACTACTTCTTTTGTTTGTGCGACATTTTCATCGTAAGGAAGACTTGAACGATCTACCATGATTGATGTAAATCCAGAACGTATGCCAAGAATCATATCTTCATATGTTTTGCCATGATCTAAGTTAATTGCGATAGGAACAGATGCTTTCATGGCTAAATCGCGTATCATACCAATAAACCAAGGTATATCTGGGTGAACAAATGTATTAACATCAATAATCATTGGAGCTTTGTATTTCTCAGCAACTTCAATCACTGCACGAACTGTGTCTTCACTTTGTACATTTGGAGCAGTTACACCGTATCCTCCTGCCTTAGCATGATCTAAGATTTCTTTCATTGTTACTAACATAACTTTCAGCCTCCTTTTGTTTATCTTCAGGTCTTAAATTATCTGTACTACCATATATAAATATAATCTCAACATAACCTCCGTCGCCATAAGTGAAAACATGCCATTCATTTTCAGGAAAGTGAAGTATCATATCATCTCTAAGTTCAATTTTGTTACTAAGATTCTCCTTAGTTTCACCCCAGGAAACCCAACCGTCTTTTGCTTTTGTAATGATTACAGTCTCTTCGGCATGATGATGGGGTTCCATGATTCCATAGTCTGAACTATACATTGCATATCCCACAGTCATAGTAGTACTTTCGATTTCACTTTGCTTACCAATTGCTCTTCTAAGTCCACGACCCGGTAGCTGATCGATACAAATATCTTTTTTATGTAAGTATTTCATATTTATCCTCTCATTCTTTTATTCAATAATTTCTTTAAGTTGAATTAAGCCTAATGGTAAACTAGTTAAAATTTTATTATGATCTTCAGTGACATATTGAATCGCATTTGACATGCTTGCTTGCGCAAGTACTATTACATCATATTTAGCTAGATTTTCTACTACAACTTTAGCAATTTCTCGATCATGTTTTTCACGATTCGTTGCATACAAACTAAAGACATCCGATATTAACTTACATTCAACTGATTGTGACAAATCTGTAATCTTGCTTTCTATCAGTTTTGATGTTGGCAGTAAAGTACTCTGCACCGTCCCAAGAACTAAGATTCTTTGCCCTTTTTTAACAGCTAAATCCGCCATTGGCTCATCAATTTTAAACAATTTAATATCGATAATTTCTCGTGCAATATTACCTGCTTCTCCAATTGAGGAACAAGCAAGCAATATCGCATCACTGCCATTATTTTTTGCTATCATTACATACTGAATAAATCTTTCAATTACATTTTTCGTAAGATAACCGTTCTCTTTTATGTCATTCAACATTGAATCATCTAATACATTAATAATCTCAAAATTATCATACATTTCGTGAATCAATAGGGGGATAGTCGTCACGGTTGCGACAGTTGTATGGATAATTGTTAGTTTTTTTTGCATACCTTTCCTCCTTATCTTGATTTATAAATTTATAAGCAATGCACATAAATGGGATCTTTTATTCACGATTAGACTATTTGTAACAATAAATATTCTTTGCTACAGTTACATCAAATTCCCATTGTGCTTAGTATGTTCTATACAATATGAAATACAGCCATTAAGATTGACAACACTAGAATACCTAACATTATATAATTTATATTAATTCTTTTATCCAGCATTTTCTTACATCCTAATGTGAGCAATATTGGTACAAGCCCTAAAAAAAGTGAGTCTAACGAAGATTGTAGCTTTACAGCATCACCACCTGAAATTGGTATAACAATCGCGGTAGAGAATTTAACGGTTGAAGCCGTCATAGCACCTACCATGATCAATCCTAAGATTCCGGCACATTTTGTCAAAATTGCTAATGTCCCGTTTTTATACATTGTAGTGATAAATTGTCGGCCGCTTACGAAGCCGGCATATGCTAAACCAAATCGCATTCCCATTGTAACTGAGTTATATATTAAAAAGAATATGATTGGACCGAGTACTGATCCTTGTAACGCAAAACCAATACCAATACTTGCTGCAATAACTCGCACAACACTGAACAGAAATGAATCCCCGATTCCCGCGAGCGGACCCATTAGTGCTGCTTTAATAGCTACTATTGAACTGGTATCGAAGTCTTCAACTTCACTATTTTCCTTTTCCATTGATGCAACAATCCCAGCTAAGAGTGGATAAACTGGATTTGATACATTGCAGAATTGAACATGTCTGACTAATGCATCTCGTTTCTTTTCGGGTTGATCTTTATAGTAACGATTCAAAGCAGGCATAATTTGCCAAAGAAATCCAATCGCCATTTGTCGTGCTTGCCCACCTACACGTGAACAATGAGCATTCAATGATCTCCACGCGATTGAATTAACCATCTTTTTATCATCTATTGATAAATCATTCAGATATTTCATTGTAAGAAATCCTCCAGGTCATTTTCATTACTATTTGTACTTCCAACAGCTAAACCTTGTCTTTTAATTCTATTCATTTCGAAATCACGATTTGCTATTGAAATAACTAAGATAATACCAAATATAGCGACCACAATAATTGGAAGCTTAAGGTACATAAAGATAACAAACCCCAGCAAATAGTAAATTCCAATTTCCTTTGTCCAAATCATCTTCATTAGGAGTGCAAGACCTACTGCCGGTAATAATTGTCCGCATACTGTTAAACCTGTCATAACAACTGCAGGGATAGATTTTACAAAAACAGAAACTCCACTATAACCTACATAAACACCGAAGAATACCACCGAAGCAAAAAATACATTTTTTACAAACCAAACTCCGAAGTTTAAATAAATAAGCAATCCTTTTTCATTTCCTTCATAAGCCCATTTGTCCATTAAAGTGGCAAACACAGTTAGAAAGACATTATTAACACCCATCGTCACAAATCCCATAAGAATGCCTATTGGAATAGCAATTGTCATCGCGGCACTTGGGGCTAATGCTGTATTAGTTGCAAAAGCAACTGCAAACACCGTTGCTGCTGAATAATCAGCTGAAACTTGACCACCAATATTAACCGAACCCATAAATACAGCTTCTAAAGTAGCACCAATAATGAGTCCTTGTTTTAAATCTCCTAGTAACAATCCTGCTACTGCACCAATTACAATTGGACGATCTGCCATATTTTGACCCAATAGCCAGTTACCGGCATAACAGATAAAATAAGACAACGCGGATAGTAAAGCGATATTAAGCATTTTATTCCTCCTTTGTAGATTCAAGTAATTTTTGAATACTAATTTTGTTTTGTGTGGGCATTACCCAATGAATTGTTTCAATATCTAAGGTGGCTACTTCCTTCAAAGCTTTGAATTCTTGTTCGTTGCATACAACATTAGAATTTAATTTAATTTTTTCCACTGATCTATCAAATCGTCCAACGTTTGCAACATTAATTGAAGCCACCTCACAATTTCTAGCGATTTTCAACGCATCCTGTATACTATCAGTTAAAACAAACATTTTAACATCTTTAGATCTTGGATCGTTAAATACTTTGATTGATTCGTTAATGCTACGAATCAGTACTTTAACACCACTTGGAGATGCCATCTTTAATGTCATTTTTTGAAGCTCATCCATAGACGCCTTATCATTAGCAACGACCATATGTGGAGCCCCAAAATGTTTTGACCAAACGACTGCAACTTGGCCATGAATCAGTCTGTCATCAACTCTGATTTGAACAATCATATGAATCCTCCTTTAAACAGTTTTTATAAATATTCGCTAAATCTGTAGAATTTAATACTATCGGTGAGTTAATCAGTAATCTCTGTTGATTTTCGTAAACACTCAGGGCAAATTCATCGCATTTCTGGTCATTGACGCCAAGTTTTTTGAGACTTGGACAACCATAAACATCATGAAGTAGTTTTAGAAATTCAGCAATTGGATCGAGAGTATCTTTAAAAGCAAGCGACAGTATATTCTCAAGCTTATCCAACTTAGTACCCTGTGATTTGTAATATTTTAAGACACTACCAAATACAGCGTAAACTGCTTCACCATGCGCCAATTTATAATTTGAGCCAAGTGGAAATGAAAGTGCATGCATGGTCGCACATCCCGCGACACTGAAAGCAATACCTGCCATATTTGCGCAAATCAAGCTTTTTTTCAAGTCACTTGGTAGGCAATTCTTACTTCTGATTTCAGTTAGATTCTCAACAACTCCTTCAATCGCTGATTTTGCGAACATATCTGTATATGCATTAGCCTTTGGCGATAATAACGATTCTATTGCATGGGATAAGGCATCAATTGAAGTAATAGCGAAGGTCTTGTAAGGAAGCGAACGTAATAATTCATCAACAAGAAATGTCTTTTCTGGGAATAGTTCATCTATTTGTAAACCTAACTTACTGTTCAAATCTTCAAATCCAACTACCGATACACTGGTCACTTCGCTTCCTGTGCCACATGTAGTTGGTATTGCAATAAGTTCCCGCTTTTTTGTAAGTAAAAGTTTATCAGAAAAAAGTTCTTTTACATTGCGGCCATCACCAAATGTGCATAATTTTGCAATATCGATGACAGCACCGCCTCCAACGGCAATAATTCTTTTATAAGGAAATTCATTCGCTTTTGAAATGGCCTTATTAACCATCGATTCTGTTGGTTCACTGGTTCCATAATCATTTATATCCAACACTTCAGCGTTTCTAAAAACTTTTTGGTCTTTGAATTGATCTATGAAATTTGTACCTGTTATTATTAAATCATTTTCATCAATTTTAAGTTTCTCAAAACAGACAATAAAATCTGACTCTAAGAATATTTCAGTCTTTAATCTAAAAGATATATTCAGAGAAATATCATTCAAAGAATTCATCAATATCACTTTCCTTCTCTTCCATGATAGGTAGCTCTACCACTTTAGGAACACATTCGTCAGCCAATCTAGTAATATCTATGGCAGATATATTATCTTCAGCTAATGCGACAGACAATACAATTGGTAAGTTCATTGAAGTAACGATCGGTATTTTCTTATTTGCCAATAAAACCATTTTTGTTACTTGTTGATTTACACTTCCACCATAAATATCTGTAAAAATAATTGAATTCTCGCCTTCTGTTGAGTCAATAAATTGTTGAATTTCATGGATATAATTATCGGTTGAATCGATATATGCGCATACAGCTACAACCAAATCACTCTTTCCAAGAAATATTCCAAGTGTATCTTTTAGGCCTAAAGCGAGTCTTCCATGTGAAGCAAGTAAAATTCTTTTCATATCTAATAACCCCGTTTATTTCCTTTCCTATTGAATTTAACCACATTTAACAAATATATACAACTAATTTAACAAATTTAACAATTTAATTTGGTTATATTACCAAATAATCTTAAATTATTTATTATATTTGGTGTATATTGTTGTGAAGTTTATAAAATATGTGTTATCATTTTACTGGGATTTTAATACTCAAAACGATTTTAAGCCCAATGGAGGTCTTGTTCATTTATGATAAATAACCAACGAAAAAAAGATATATTAGAGTATTTAAGTGATGGAAGCTCTCGAACTATTAAAGAGATAGCTGAAAGATTTAACGTTTCAATGAACACAATTCGACGGGACATTTCAGAACTCGCTGACGAAAACTACATCCGAAAATTTTATGGAGGTGTAAGTTTAGCTATAAAATTTGATAGTGCTTATGACCAACGTAGTCTGACAAATCTTAGTGAAAAACAAAAAATAGCTGCATACGCAGCAACCCTTATTAAAGATAACGATCTTATTTTTATTGATTCTGGTTCTACGACCCCCTTTCTTGTTGATTATATTAATCGAAGTTTTAACTTGACGATAGTAACAAACAATTTGCATGTAATAAAAAAAGCCATTGAAATAGAGAATTGGGAATTAATTATTGTTGGGTCGAAATTCAAACATTCTTCGCATTCATTTATTAATGTTCAAAATTGGGATTACCTAAACTCACTAAATTTGAACAAAGCTTTTATTGCAGCGACAGGGCTAACCATCAAATCAGGTGCCACTAATCCTGATAATTCTGAAACCGTTATTAAGAGTGGAATGATGAAAAGAAGTCTCGACAGCTATCTATTGATGGACTCTTCAAAGTTTGATCAAACCTCTTTAATAACATTTGCAGCTATTGACGGTTTTAAAATGATCATTACTTCGGGTTCTATACCCCAATATTACATTGACTATTTCATTGAAAACAAAATCAATTTTGAAATAGCGTAAGGAGTATTTATGAAATTTGGATGTTGTGTATCAATTAGTAATATTTTGAAAGCAAAAGAATTCGGCTATGATTTTGTCGAGTTATCTGCAAAGGAAATCATGGAAATAAGCGATAATGACTGGATGACTAAAAAAACAGAGATACTTGGTTTAAAGATACCCGTTATCGGCTTAAATTCTTTTTGTGATGAAAGAAATCCAATTGTTGGGCCGAATGTTGACCTTGCGAGACTTACACAATACCTAGATCTAGTCATAAAAAGAGCCACTGACCTTAATTGTAAAAATATTGGAATTGGAGCTCCAGCAGCTCGAATTCTTCCAGAATCATTTTCTTATGAACTTGCAACAAATCAAATGAAATACTTTTTAAGAACTGCCGCTAGTAAAGCTTCCAAATATAAGATAAATATATTATTTGAAGCAATTAATCCTAATGAGTGCAACTTTGGTAATTCAACACTTGAAATTTATAATTTTATTCAAGAACTCAATCTGCCTAATTTGAAAATTATCTGGGACGTTTTCCACTCTGTCAATGCCAATGAAAAGTACAAAGATCTGACCAAAATTTTTAATAAAGTTGAACATGTTCATGCTTGTTCATGGAATAAGGACCTTCATCGGCAATATCTACTTGAAAAAGATCAGCAATACTTGAATGAATTAGCTATTTTTCTAGTTTCACAAAACTATAATAAGACTATTTCGGTTGAAGCATTTGATAATAACTTTGACAAGATTGGATTTATTTCAGTCAAAATGTTCAATAAAACACAAAAATATATTTTCGTAAATTGCAATGGGAAGTCGTCCACTTTTTGAAATAAAAGAATCTGAGTTAATTAAGTCATTTGAATTTGACTGAAGTGGATTAAGATAGCTTCTGTTGGAGTTTGATAGTTAAGAATCTTACGTGGTAAATGATTCATCCAATGGACCATCAGGCTTAATCTCAGTCATTTTACTGAATGCTTTCATCCGGTTCACATATTTACCTTTAAAATTATAAATGCTTGTAAATCGATCGCAAATCCGTCTAGGCGAAGTTTCACAGCTAATTTATAATGATTTTTTGAGTGTCTATATATGAATATACATCCGCTTCATCTCGCATTACCACTCTTTATCTTTACAGAGCAGTTGCATGTTGAATATTTGAGTTCTGCATGTAATCTTCCTTTTAATTCTGAAAATGAAAGAAGATACTGTTTTCTTCTATAATCTCCTACCCAACGGCAGACGTTATTCAAATCGATGCCCATCTCTTCACCGACCTGAATTATGGATCGGTATTACTCTAGGATATACTTGACGGTTTTTTCATCATTTTAGAGAAACATCTGGTATTGTTACTTGGCATATGTTTTTCTCATTGTGGTTGCATATGATACCCCCACTTTTGTTACTTATATTATTATGACAATCCGAAAGTCGGAAACACAAAAAAACCCTTTATCAAAGGGTTTTCCGTAGGTCGCTTTCGCGATTGTTTAAATAATGGTGCCCGGGGACGGAATGAAACCCAAAGCCCCAACCGATACCGATATCTCCAGACCCCTACTAATTCAAGTAAATCCATACTATAAAGTTAATGTTATGCAATTCTATACCGATTCATGCAGATAAAATAAGGGTTTGACAAGGGTTCAAAGAGACTTGTTCTTATACTAATTTTTAAATAGAAATTTAATGCTGGATGATTCTTGTTGTAATTTTTCTATATACAACTTTCACATTGCGACTCTACAAAAATTGACCTATTTAAGATTTGTATGTGATAATTTTCTGGAGTTTAATCAGCGGCTTACAGTAAGAGTTCATAAGGGATTTGGATGTGTAAGTTCGGAGTTTGACTACATGTTTTCTCAATAGCACATATCCTATTAAATTTTATGTTTGGATTGGAGCGTTTACTCAAGATTCTTGACATTAACGTGGCGTCTTTGCATTTATAACCTTATAACAAAGCGTGACATCTTTTGCATAGGTCTATTTATTTGCCTTTTACTTAAAATAAATACTTATAGATATGCTCCAGAAGATTTACATCACTAGCATTATCGGCTAATCTATAAAGACGAGCGTCATTAAACCCTAGTTTTAATATGGCGGTAGGGTCTATGCCTTTCTGTCTAAACAGTTCTTCAGGAGTAAGTTTCCCTATATCAAAATGGATTTTTTGTATCTCATTGTCAATTATTGATAACTCTACATCTTCTTGAAAATCATGTCTATTATTCGAAGGCAATTTTTCTTCTTCATTTTGTTCGGTATCATCATATGCAATAAGATTTGAAATCAAAAGAAACAGCGGATATGAAATACAATCATAGAAAATTAGGCAATTAGCATTCTCACTAAAAGGGTATTGAAGTTCACCGGAGATTTCTGGCATTGTGAAATAGTATGCCGATATGTTCTTGTGCACAAAAATATTCCGAACAGATCTTATTCCATTAGAATCGTTATTCAAAAAATCGCACTCTATTTGACTAATGATGCCCTTTATTCTGAGTACTTGTATTAATTTTTTAGCATTACATTCAAAATCATTTAAGCAATTCTGCTCGGCTGATTCAAGAATATTAAGGATCATAATCAATGCTACCGTACCATCGCCATTCATAGCAGAACTCTCACAGTATCCTAAAAGATTCCCAAAATGTCTCGAATATTGCCAGATCATATCATTAAGCTCGATTTTCGTTAACATATTATAATCCCCCTTTTATATTCTTGAATGTGTGACTAGTCGAGATTCTTCAAAAAGACAAATGCGTTACCAACCTTAAAAAATTCTGTTTCGCCTATCGAGAAATATCCAGTTGCCAATTTAGGACAATAACAAAAAAGTTTTCTGTTTTAGTGATGCTTAGCCCAAGAGGGGCGCTAGCTTGAAATGGTTTGTTAAAAATAATCTTTCCCAAAACAAATAAACCATATTTGTTATTGCCCAGACTACTTGTTTCATTAACATAATTTTCAGGTAAATAGCCTGAAATTAAAAAAGCTTGAGAATCCCATTCGCTTTTAGTAATTGGACTCGATATCGAAACTTCATTACGATTAGTATCAACTTGCATAACTAAATTTGTATATTTTATTCCATCGTTCATTCTTGGACTTAAGAAGGATAAATCTACTGGTTTTTTATCTTTTATTTCACTTATATCGTCTGGTATGAAGTTGACTTTGCCATTCATATCTGCCAACAGTTACTCTGCGACTTTCGGTATCAGGACTACTCCTCCAACTTCAACACCTTCGAAGATGTCTTCTTTTCTGAACTCACCAACATATAGGTCTGCACTAACAGTATATGGATTCCCTGTTTCAGCGACATAGGTCACTCGATTTAATCCATTGAGCAATTGCATGACTTTCTTAGTACCCGGAAGGTTAGGAGCCAGTACTGTAAAGTCTACGACAAAATACTTGAGAGAATATTTACTTTCGTTTCCACTTGAATCCTTTACACTCAAATCAACAGAAAAATCGCCTACTACACTTGTAGATACGGCTGCAAAGTTAACATTATCTGATAAATCCTCCCCTGAGTTATCCGTCACCTTAACGAAATCCGATACTTTGAATTCTTGTCTGATAGCGATGATCGCATCATTCTTCTTTTCAATTATAGGAGCGGTTGTATCCAATACGTTGTATGTAAACGTAAAGTCTTTACTTGTTGCTCACTTGGTAGTCAGGAATGTAATATCAATTTTCCCAAGCGCGTACGGTTCTAAAGGTTTAGTGTGATAACTCACCAGTATATTATCTTTGAGATTGACTAATTCACCGACTTGAGTATTCTTGCCTATTTCAATCGTCTTCTGAGCTAATAATGCACTTGTACATCCGCTGAAAAGAAATATGCAGAGAAGTTATGATAAGATTCTTTCCATCCTATCTTCCTCCAGTCCCGTTGATTGAATTATATATCGTCATCACAAGATTTACTATATCGATTTTCGGCATATGGCGCCCAAACCACGATCTCCGTAGGCGACCGTGATGAAGTGATAATTATCAGAGTGATAATACCTATCCTAAACTATTTCATTCAATTACGTCTCACCAATAAGACATATGATCAGATAGACACACATCGGTCGCAATAGATTGTCTGACCATAAGAAAAGAGAACCGTCAGAAGTTTCATCTGATCGCCACGTTGGGGGATAATGGCAGGTTCTCAAAAATATTATATCGTAATGATTAAGATAACGGGATGATGAACAAAAAAAATTCAATCTTACTTAGTGGCATTTAATAAGTGGAGTCGTATTTACATTTTAGACAATATGACTTTTAATCTCTATTGCTATTTGCCATTTACTTTCATTCCCTACACATAGTACAGTCGACTGACTCCACTAGTATAAATTGATTTCATATTTTTTTCGTCTCATTTCTTTTTGTATGTTAAGGATATCAAAGTTGCCCTTTTCGATTCTTTGGGTTTATCGTTTTTAGTTTTGTCGACAGGAAATTTTATTCTAGATTTGCTCTTCAAGTTTGAAACTTCCCTAATTGCAGAACAAACTTGATCTCGCGCATTAGTAATTGATTCTTCAAAATTATTACTTTGTATGCTTACTGTTAAAGTTGGTTTATTTTTATTCTTAAAATGCTTCATATATTTCACCAAGTCAGTATTAACCTGCTTTTTTAAATCCGAGTTTACAAATGTAGTATCGACTTCATTTGTATTCTCATTGACAACCATGACTAAGAGATCAAGTTCTTCCATTGTTTTGTTCACTTCCTCATAATAATCAATAAATATTTTTTCTACTTTTGGGTAATTTTTCTCATTTTTCTCATTATCAATACTCGCTCTACATTTAAAGTAAAGATAATTATCAATACTTGTTCTGTCATATATGCATAGTTTATTCCCCCTAAACTGTTGCTTTGCAAATTGTTTGTGAAGAATAGTAACATTAGAATAGACATCGGTTGATTTATAGTTCTCAAATTCATCATCAAATATTTTCACCATATTTGGTGGTGATGATAACACTTTTTCGCATGCTTTTATAAGATTCGTCTTACCGACATTATTAACACCACAAATTCCTACTTTAATTGGTACATTTGAGATTACATCATTTAATTGAATAAACCTTTTTACGAAAGCAAGAGAAGGATTTTCAACGCCTGAAGCCACTGTCCATGTGAATTTTTCTTCACTTGTTTTCGTCGATGAGGAATCAATTTTTTTATAAATAACGATTGCCTTTGCACTATCTGTTTCCTGATCTACTAATAGATAGTTGCATTTTGATCTATCCTCAAAATTCTCATATTCTATAAAATCAATCCCATATGTAATTAATTCGTTCATAAGTATTTTCGTTTTAGGATTTGCAGAAGAAGTATACAGAATTTTAATAGTAAGGTTCTTTTTAACCTTTGTTAGTTCAATTAATTCTTCTTTGTCTCTTTCAAGCCATGATAAATCGCCACAGATACTATAAATCGAATTCTCTGCTTCGAATCGTTCAACAGTAATTAAGTGTTCAAGATTTTCTTTACTTACAACCAGAACATTTTTTTTAGAACTATTTTTAGAAATTGTATTAAATCCAGCATATAGAACGAAAAGTAAAAAAACCAAGAACAACCAATCGAAGATAGCACTACTATTGAAACTAAATTTACCCGAACTCAAGAATTTTAGTGAAAATATTGTTATGAGACTCCCTATATAAGATGTCACGGGTAGAAAAAGATCCTTTAAATCTGAAAAATTCTTTTCTTTTTCAAGCTTCTTTTTAACTTCTTTTGATTTTTTATAATTGCTTGGTACCATGAATTCTCTTCCTTTAAGTTTTTATTTTGAATGTTATTATAGCATGATAAATATAACCTATTTATGATAATAAATCAATATTTACTAATGAAATGTAAGCATTATTATCTAGGCCTTTACTATTTATTGAGTGCTCGGTTTTTCCATTTTAACTATTAGACGTAAACATGTCAAGCCACACACAGTTTCTGTATGCGACCGTGACGGAGCTATAAATATCAGATAGATAATACCTATCCTAAGTTTTTCGTTCGACTATACCTTATGCCGATTTCCTAAAGCGATCAATAATAAACTTCACAATATAACTGTTCCATATTTTTAAAATGGAAGATTATCATCTATTGAAATATTGGTAACTATCTCATTTAATTTTGATTGAGCGGCGGCACTTAAATCAACCAATTCTCCAAGGTATTTTTCTTTCAATTTGTATTCTCTTGGATTTCCGTAGGAAGTACTTGACTCAACCTGTACAAATCCACGAGCAATTATTCGTCTTAGAGCTTCACTATAGTTACTTGATAATTTACTATTTATGTTTTCTTCATTTTCCCATTCTTGAATTTGCTTAATTGTACTGGGAGCCATCCATCTATCTCCAAGAGAATACTGCATTTTTTTATACATAAACGCATAAAGCAGTAATTCAATCTCTGTAATTTCGCTATCGAATATTATTGACTCAAAATTTTCATGATTTTGTGAGTTATGTGCAAATTGTGTTTGGCTTAATGTGTTGTTTATTTTATCCCTTATATGTTGATCCATTGCCCTTAATTTTCTGAATATATCAATATTCATAGATACACCTATAAAGTCACCATTAAAATTAACGATATATTCTAAAAACGCACTTTGAACTAAAGTATCAACAGCATTATCCCAACTTATTAATTGATATCTTTTTCTGTATACATTAAGAAAATTCTGTAAATCTGGATTTGCTACGTATATCTTGTTTGTCTGTGCTTCTATGAAAAAATTGATTACTATGATTTCGTCATTTGTTAAAAGATTTTTGGCTATTGCAGTTTCAATACTAGTAATTTCATTTTCAAAAAGGTCATCGGAAGTTTGGACATGAAGATTTTCTTCCACATACTTAACAAACTCTAGAGCAAGTGTATTAACGTCTTCCACCTTCATTGCAGAGTTGTATTCGACAAGAGTATTAACAAGGAACTGTAACTTGTTTTCTGCCAGTTTGATAGCTTGATATCTGCTATTGATTACACCTTTCATGTCACTAAATTCGATCTTTCCTAATAATATTGGAATAACTTTACTACCAAATGCCCAAGCAGCTCCCATTTCATTCAAACAATAAATACTTTGATAAAAATTGTCCGATAGTAAAAAGATAACAACACTTGCTTCTCGCAGATTTCTTAATATAGTTTCTTGAAAATCATCTCCGGCTTTTATACCGGTATGATAAAAAGATGAGAAAAAAAGATGTTCTCTATTTACTCCAATTTTGAATAGAATATCCGCAAATCGTTCTCCTATATTTGCATCTAAAGTAGAATGGCTTAAAAAGATTTTATAGTCCATATGCAAACTTTTCATCATTGTTCAGCATTCGCATTCCTTGATTATCCCCCGTTTTCTTATATCTTTTCTTATTCAATCATACCTCAATTATTAGTTTGGATATAGTAAATTCCAAAATTGCATTGGGGATTTTACTGATTTTTCCTAAAAGTGTTTCACATTTGTTTCACTTGGACTAACGGACATGCAAAAAATCCTTATACGAAAGGCTTTTGCTTACAATGGTTCCGTCACCAAGAAAGGAATGGTGCGATATTATTCATTGAATTAATGGGTTTTAGAATGAATGTTGGGGTAGATGTCCTCTAAAAAAAATAAAGGGACATAAGAAACAATTTCCGATACAATGTATTCGTCAAAACACCATTGAAAGGAACCGTTCGTATGTCCACTTCCGATAATATCATAAATCTGCTTGAGTTAGAAGATGTCTCGATCACGAAAATTGAATCAGCTCAGGAAGCGAATCTCATTTATCTTGAAGTACCTCTTCATCCTAATCGATGCCCATCTTGCGGTACTCTCACTCTTACTGTCCATGACTGCCGTACCCAGAAGGTCTTGGATCTTCCTCTGTATGGGAAGTGTACTTACCTGCTCTACCGAAAACGCCGTTATCGCTGTCCCGACTGTGGGAAACGTTTCGCTGAAAATAACTCGTTTCTGCCGCGATACGCGCATACGACCAATCGTTTCTTCCTGCGTCTCTATCAAGGACTTCATTCCGTTGTTTCCCAAAAATCAGTGGCGGACCGGTTTACGACTTCGACTACGAGAATCCAACGAGTCTTAGATTCTGTGGTGCCTTCACTTCCCAAACTACCTGAAACGTTAGGCATTGATGAGTTCAAAGGAAACACGAATAAAACTAAATACCACTGTATTCTTACTGATCTTCAAACCTCAAAACCCATTGATATCCTCAGTAACCGGACAGCTGGAAAACGTCAAATTCATCGTCATCGACATGTGGCGTACTTACTATACCGTGCTGCGTCAGGTCTTCCCGAACGCCATCATTCTCATTGACCGCTTTCACTTCGTTCGACAAGCGGTATGGAGTCTGGAGAACGTCCGTAAACGAATTCAGAAAGAGCTTCCGGACAGTCTTCGTATTTACTTTAAGAAAAGCCGGACTGTCCTCTTAAAACGGTCGGATCACCTGTTCGTCAATGAAACCATCAACGAAGTGCGTCAGCGTGATAAGATGTTTGAGTTCATTCCGGACCTCAAAAAAGCCTACGAGCTCAAAGAAGATATTCTTTGGATGATTCAAGAAGTTCATGACTTGGAGACGGCCCGACAGAGGCTCGACGCATGGATACAAAAAGCGGAAGAGTCAAAGATTCCATAATTCAAGACAGCCATGAGAGCGTATCGTAACTGGAAGAAACCCACCCTCAGCGCTTTCGCTTATCCCTATACCAACAAAATCACCAAAGGCTCCAACAATAAAATCAAAGTCATTAATCGCAATGCTTTCCTTCTTCGCAACTTCAATCGTTTCAGAATCAGGATCTTACTCGCATCCAACGAAAAAAGGAACTCCAATTTCTGAGAATTCCTCATTAAACTCCACACATTCTATCGGGTTACCCAAACATTTGAGATAGATACTTTTCTCGAATGAGTCATCCATAAACTTTACTTATTTGACATGTCCACTTGACAGGGTCAGATCATTTTATAGTGTGTTTTCTGCACTTTTTGGATTAATATGGTAAGAACTGTTTAGGGTTCTCGTAGAATATTTTGTGGATAATTTCTTCAGATATTCCATACTGAATCATAATCGCAGGTAAATATTTTGGGATAAATTCGAATCCTGGAGCTCCATTGTATGCCTTTAAATATGATGATCTGCCCCAGTCCCCACCAATCATAATTTTTTCTGCATATCCCTTCTCACTCAAAGTTTTAATAAGATTCATTGTATCACTTACAGGATGATATTTAACTCGAGCTATACAATCATATTGGACAAAAACACCTTCCTTTAATACTAACTCATGATATATTGGGTCGGCATTTCTATCCAAATGTCCAATGCAGATTTTATTACTTTCAACACCCTCTTCTTTTAAAATTCGAATCTGTTCAAGTCCCATTGTACCCATATGTGTATGAGTTTTAATTGGGATTCCAGTTTTTAAACTTACTCTAGCAACAACCCGAAGAAGTTTTTCTTCAAGAGGTGTAATAACATAATAACTTGTTCCAGCTTTAACTAATCCTGGTTTCACATTAGAATGTTCAATAATTGGTCCACAGAAATCATTGACCTCAATGCCTAATTCAACCTCTGAAACAATGATATCAACAAGCTGCTCAATAGAATAGCGGTGTACAAAATGAGTTTTATCATATAGTTTTCCTCTATGAAAACCAGTGACGGCTATAACATGTGCATCTAGTCCTTCGGCAATTTCCTTTAATTCTCTGATACCTCTTCCTACACCCAATGGTTGCATATCAACCATTGTTGTTCCACCTGCACTAATAAAGCTTTGCAACTCAATCCGTGACTTTTCTATACTTTCTATTCCGAAATCTTTATCCTCGATAACTTCCATTCCACCAGATTTCCAAAGATGATCATGAATATCAACAAACCCAAGTTCGTTAGCCGAGATTTCACCAAATACTGTTTTAACTGTTTTCATAAATTTCTATTCCTCCTATACAGCTGAACTAAGAAAGGTGAAGAACATCTTTAAGATGCTGAATACACCTAACCAAAGAGTACTCCAGTCAGAGTGACCCCAGATTGCAATTTGAACGTTCGCAACATGCGCTAATGCAGCTGATCCACAAATTGTTACAATACCCATTATGAAGGTTGCACCAATAACACCTTTCCAACCACCCCAAGCATTTGCAAATACACCAAGAGTGCTTCCTCCGAAGAATAATGGAATAACACTAGGAATAGCAATTATTGGAGAACCCACGAGGAACAAGATTGCTACACCTGTGAATTGTCCGACAACTGTTACAATAAAGCCTAACAATGCAGCAGTTGGAGCATAAGACCAGAATATTGGACTATCAACTGCAGCAATAGCACCTGGTACTAATCTATCAGATATCCCCTTAAATGAAGGTAACAGCTCGTTTAAAAACATACGAACACCTGATAACAGAACATAGACACCTACAGCCATAGAAAGCCCTAAATTTAAACCATATAGAATATAATTAGTAGTGCCAGAAAATGTATTCACAATCGCCGGACCTGCAATAATAATAATGATAATACAGATAGATCCCATTATTATACTATATGAAATTACTGAATCTTTAAATACTGATAACCAACCGGGCAAGTTGAGACTTTCAGCACTGTCTTCAGGTTTACCAAATAATCTAGCAAGTTGAGTTGTGATAATACCCGAGAAACACAAATTGTGACCAAGAGTTATTGGTGTATCACCTAGCAATGGATTTAGAAATTTCCTTAAAAGGTACGGAAAGAACCACCAATATACACCACAGACGAGAACTGCTGTAACAAATAATCCAGTTCCTCTTAAACCTGTTGTGGCATATAACAAGAATGTCAAAGCAACTGTGTCTGTATACGCAACGTGACCCGTTAAGTAGATTGTCTTGATGGGTGTAAATTTCGCGAGTAACAAGTTTACAAGCCAGGCAGAAATTAGAATTAATCCAATATTTGCAATATTCCCCTTTTCAAGAATTGTAAGAGCTTCTGAAGTGGCTGCCCACATGTCAGTTCCTACACCTTTGATGCCTACAGCAAGGGTGAAGATTTTAATAATAGATTCTGACGCAGCCTTAAGTTGACCCGATCCTATTCCTAAAATCATCATACCTACGATTGTTTTGATTACTGAAACTAGTATTGACTTTGCATCCATTTTTCTTAGTAAACAACCGAATAATACAATTATACCCATGAAATATGCTGGAGTTTTAAATATCTGATTGATGAAGAAATCTAGTATTTGCATAAATCCTCCCTTTATTTCTTATCGAAATATTTGTTAGTTAAATTTTCTAAACCTACTAAATCAAAATAATTCACAACAGGAATTACTATAATGTTTGATTCTTTCACTGTATCTACAACTTGTGTCAATAATGCTGCACTGGTATAGATTGCATCCAACTTCTCTCCTTTAATACTTGATATATCGAAAACAATTACATCTGCGTTTACACCCATTTTGATAAAAACTCCATCAAGATTCATTTTCAACAACAGACTACTTCCAGCTCCAAATGTACAACAAACTCCAATTCTTAATTTTTGCATTTTTTCTCCTTTCTTAACTGATTTCAGATACAGTTCCCACACAAAGGGAATGGATGTAACTTTCGCTTAATTCTTCAACGAAGGCTGCTGTCTCGTAGCACTCAAGTAAGTTAACACCGACACAAATCAATCCATGATTTTGTAATAAAACAGCATTCTTATTCCCTAGTTTCTCCACAATCAGTGAATTTAGACCAGGTGTATCAGGTAAAGCGAACGGAGCAATATCAACTTTACCTTTACAGTGAATTTTCATTCCATAAGTAATATATGGAATATCTTTGTTTGCTAATGCAAGCGCTGTAGCATATCTAGAATGTGTATGAATAATTGCATTTACATCCTTCCGGTGTTCATAAATGCAAAGGTGAAATGAGCTGTCTCGAGATGTAGGAGCATTCTGACAAACGAAGGAATTATCGAGTCGCATGATGTTTATATTCTCAGTACTTAGTTCACTATAATCGAGTTTACTTGGGCTCATACAAACAGCATTAGATTCAGTTCTAATCGAAATACTTCCTTTATTGCAACCTTCAGACACTAATCCACTATCCTTCAGCTTTTTCGCACATCTCACTAGTAAATTTACATTGTCCATTTTGGTTCTCCGTCTTTATGAAGGTTATTTATTAACTGAATAATCTCATCACTGGAAACAGCTTCTCTTATCTTCTTCACATTATCTTCAGAATTTAACATCTTTGCTAAATCCGAAAGCACACGCAAATGTGAGGAGTTATCAATTGCCGATAGTGCAAACACAAGATCCACAGGATCGTTTTCTGGATGTCCAAATATCACCGGATTTTTCAATCTCAAAATACTAATACCAATTTTTAGTACACCATCACTGCTTCTTGAATGTGGTAAAGCAATTCCTTTTCCAATCACGATATAAGGACCAATAGATTTCACAGCGTCAACCATGCTAGTAATATATCTTTCTTCTACACAGTGATTTAAAAAAAGTAAATTTCCTGCTTCCTTAACTGCCAACTCCCAATCATCTGCATTGAAATCCAATTCAATCATTTCTTTGTTTATAACGTCTTTTAGCATTACAAAATTCAACCTTTCTCTATCAGTGTTTTTAATCAGAGTAAATTCTTTACTTAATTCCTCTATTAATCTAGATTTATCAAATTCTAGACTACATTTCTCAATAATACTAATTAGTTTATCGACGTTAATACTTTCCTCAAATTTTCGATTAAAGAATTTATCTAGTAATTCCATGTCTTGATCTGTGATTAGTGGACTAACATTAATAACTGGTGAACTACAGTTCAGTAGCTCAATTGTAGAAATTACATAATCAGTTTCATTCTTTTCTAATGATTTTTCCATTTCATGCAATGCAATTACATTAACAATTTTTACCTCATATAAATTCGATAATTTCGATGCCAATATATTACTTGTTCCTATACCTGAATTGCACACAATTAAGACTTTAGGGCGATGATATATTGAAGCTTTTTCTTTCAACATCGCTGAAGCAAAGTGAATGGTAATAAAGCCAATTTCATCTTCTGACAGTGTTGCTTCAGTAAACTCCTCAAGCTTCGCAATGTTTTCCTCAACCGAATAATAAATAGTTGGATAATTTCGTTTGATATCCGAAATAAGTGGGTTATCTTGCTTAATGCAATTTCTCATTCTATAAATCGCAGGACGAATATGATAAATCAGATCATTATATAGAGTAATATTTTTTGTAAAATCAATTCCTAAATCACTACCGATTTTGTTGATGAGATCACATACAATGAGTTGAATTTCTGCGAAATTCTCTCGACCAATCGAATCATTCATACCAGTTGACGAACATCCTAACAATTGGGTAGTTATAAATCCAATTTCGTCTAGTGGTAAGTCAATAATTTTTCTATTTTTGAAATTCTCTGCAACTTTTAGAATTGCATTAAATTCTTTTGTTCCAAAAAGGCACTCCAATTGAACTTTATTTAGCGCTACAAATTTACCGATTTTTATTCTTAAAAAGGATAACTCAATCGCTGTTAATATCTGAATGAAAGATTTTTCCGAAAAATTAGTATCAATCTCTTTTTCGATTAAACTCACTTGGCTAATAAATTGGCTAATAATATCTTGGTCAATTATCTTATAAAATCTATTGCCAATCCCTTCGCGGTAGTATCTTTCAAAATCATATGCAATACAAACGTCTGCATTATTTACAAAGCGATTAATCAAAATAATTCTTAAATTGTTTTCTTCACCTTGGATTTTTACGCCATATCTAGGGTGGGACACGATCCTAATATTTTCCAGAATAAGTTCATCTTTTAGTTTATTAAGGCAATTAATAACCGTACCTTTACTGAAATGAACAATTTCACAAATCTCTTTTATCGTAATATAGCTTCTTTTTGTGAACAATACTTTTAGAACTAACTCCTTGCGTTCTATTCGATTTAGAGCATATTCATCAATTTCCAAATTACTTAGTGCATTCGATACCTCTTCTCTTTGAATGGGGTTTTGATTTAGAGAGATTCCATATTTTCTTTTTCTATCAAGGAGTATTAAATTGTTGCCTTTTAGAAAAAAATCAATCGAATCTAAATCAGATTGAACAGTTCTGATGCTGACTTTAAATTCTTTGGATATTCTTTCAATCGTTTCAGGACTTGTTTTATTAATCAGATGATTAAGTATCTTAATCCCCCTTTTACTTATTTCAACCATTTTGCTCCTTTCTACAACTTAATAATAGTTGAATATTGTTTGCTATAGAAGTCCAAATATTAACATGAATTAATATGAAACTTTTATTTGATTTCTGATTCGACCTAATATGTCAATGATTTACTTTGAAAACTTATTATTAACAAAAATTGAATTTATTGCATACTATTCAGATACATGCAATCCAATATTGATAACTTGGTTATTCAAAAACTTGTAAACCTAGTCACAAAATACAACTAAACCAACCCCAGCTTCTTTGCTTGGAGTTGCATTCCATAATGCTAATTTACAATGCTGATCTGTATCATGACAAATATAGAAATTCGTAATGTTTTGAGTTCCGACGTATTCACACGTTTTATCAAGTTGGCTTTGAGTAACTTCATCTATGCGCAGATGTGATCCTCCAATATATGTATGAATATGCTTCCCTCCAGTGACTTTTTTGGCATATTCCATAATATTACATATTCCATAATGTGCGCAAGCAGCAATCACACTCACATCCGTCTTATTTTGATGAAGATAACATAACTGAGTATCTTCATCAACTACATCATTTACCCAAATACCGTTCTGCATTTTCTTTGCAACTTGAGGGGTTATGTGCTCGAAATTATTACTTTTGTCTGTTAGTCCCATAAACCAAAGATTTTTTGTTAACTTCAGTGGCTCTGATACGATTTTTAACGTGAAATGCTTCTCGACTATTTCTCTACTCACATCAAAACCAGAAGAGTGATTTTTTATGAAGTTATATCTTTTTGTAAAAACATCTTCATCTGAAATTAAAAATACCGGTTTTTTTGACATTGCTCTATCATTGTAGTATTTGATAAGATACTTCAGACCTCCAGAATGGTCTCTATGACAATGTGAAAGTATAATGTAATCAACTGTTCTTAAATCTATATCTAGATCTTCTGCATTTTTGATAAACTTATCTGAAAATCCAAAATCATAAAGAATTTTAATATCTTCATCCTCAATCCATGCAGAAAACCCATGTTCCGCACAAAGATATTTAGTAAATAGACTCGTGTTTTCCATCAATAATGTGATTTTCATTTCTTTCTCCTTTATTTTTAGCTTCAATATAGATTTAGGTATGTTGTACCTAATCTAAATAGCAATTACATTGTAGGTTATATTTCTACCTCAGAATAGTTTAATTTGTTTCACCTAGAAAAGCGTAATATTTGAACTAAATAATAGTAGCTAATTGTAATATGAAGTCATCCACTTTTTGAAATAAAGGAATCTGATTAAAATTAGGTTATTTGAATTTGACTGAAGTGAATTTAGATGGTTTCTGTAGTAGTTTGATAGTTAAAAATCTTACGTGGAAAATGATTCATCCCATGGGCCATAGGCATAATTTCAACCATTATGCTGGATGCTTTCATCACATCTTCACATTTACCTTTAAAATTATTAGAGCCTGTAAATCGAGTGAAAACCCACTCAGGTGAAGATTCATAATTAGCTTTAAATGTTTTTGAGTACATGTATCTGAATCAACATCCGCATTATAGCTAGATTTCAATAAATGAGATCTGATTCTTTATATTCAAACCAGCCCTTAAGAGTTCCTTAAAATTCCTGTGGTATTGAACAAATCGAATTTCCGTTTAGATTCAAATATCCATTTAAATCAAGTTATTGCGTACGGATGATTTTGCTATGTCTTTTTGCCTACCCATGAATGTCATGTGGTAGGTTGTGGTATTAATCTGCTATTCTGCATAGCTTTCAAATCCGGTTTTTCAATTATTGAATTTCGTAATACAGGGTTATTTATTATTGCCAGTTCCTTTAATATACAATACGAATAGACAGATACTACTTGATTCAGTAGTATATCTGACATGGAGGCTAAAATGGCTAAAAATACAACTACTACAAATACGATTGTTAAAGATGATTCAATTGAGTTTAAATATAAAAAGAGAATGTGTGACCTAATTCTTTATGAAGAGCACTATTCTACTATTGAAGAAATCGACCGACTTTGTTCAAGTCGTAAAACATTTAAAAAATACGCTATCATTAAGCATGACAAGGATATCAAAGAGGAAAATATGGGCACCGGAATGATGGTTCCAGCAAAAAACCACTATCATGTCATCATCAATTTTGAAGTATCTTTTGATACACGAGCTCTTCTTCGATTGTTCGTTCATGCGACTTACCAAAATATCTGAAATATAAATGGAAAATGAGAAGATGCTGTCAGTTATTTGACTCATGAGTTCGAACCTAATAAACACCATTATCGTCGAAAAGATATTGTTGCGAATTTTGACATCGATCCAATCATCGATGCTAAGGCAATCATCAACAAAGCAAAGTACACTAAGAATGATGTAATTCTCTATTTGATTCAATGTGCAGACGGGATTATACGGGAATATGACCTCGAATTGAAGGTTCCAGATGTTTTAAGAATTCAGAATGAAACTCAATTACGAGCAGCATGCGCTAGTTATGCTAAAAAGCGGGGAGATGAAATTGTGAAAAACAAAGAAACGTTTGAAGTTATATATGTACATGGCTCAGGTGGTTCAGGTAAAAGTACATTATGTACTGAATATTGCCGGCAACAAATTTTGTCCTTTTATATCACGGATGATGGGGATCCCATGGGCAATTATCGTGGAGAAGATTGTATTATTCTGGATGATTTTCGTTCTTCAACCATGTCTTATCACGCACTATTAAAATTCCTAGATTCTCGGAATCGCTCTTCGGCTACCGCTCGATACAGAAATAAACTATTCATTGGAGAAAAAATATTCATAACCTCACCTCTGCCCTTGGATAAATTATATGTAGGAGTTCAAGCACGTAATGGTGAAGACAAAAACCTCACACAACTCCGTCGACGTATCTCGAACATTTGAGAAGTTTTTCCGGAAACTATATCGATTTACTCGAGAAAATATGTTCCCGAAGGTAATAGATATATTTTTATTCAGGATTATATGGGTACTAACCCATTAGCGGAAGTTCTCTCTTCAGAAGTAAACCGAAATCAAAATATTCTTCCGGTTTCTACCTGGCTATTAGAGTCAAGCCTTCGTTCAAAAGCTGCCGATTTGTTTTGTAAGACTTCTACTGATGTTTTAATAAACCAACTAAATACTACAGAACCTGCCAAAATAGTTGAGGATATTGTACAAATTGTGGATGATTTAAATCCACAGAATGAAGAAATAGATGAAATTACGTGAGATGAAGATTAGAGTTCTAGGAGGCTCAAAATGATAAAAAATGATGATTTGCGATTTAAGGAGTTACTTTACTATTGGAGACACCAAGACCTTCGTCAAGAAACGAAACAATGACGAAATCAATTAACACCTGAAGAAAAAATATTAGTAGCAGCTTGGGACAAAAAGTATGAAGAAATCTATAAATGTCCAATTAAATAAGTAAAAATAAAACCACTTACCTAAACACTCAATTAAGTGCAAAGTTAGTGGTTTTAATCTAAGGAAGCTATTACGCTACCTTGATGCAAAAGTTTCAACAAAAGGGAAATGTTGAATTTTTCTTACACCTTTTTCATCTATTATATTTCATTATAGATAGGTGCTAATCAATTCAACACTAATGCAGGAAAATATTCGATAATTCTTTGATTATAATGCTGTATAAACATCTCAATCATCATTATTAAACATTGATAGTTCAGTTCATAAGTAGATTACGAGAATAAGTTATAAACATTTTCAATTGTTCCACTAATATGTATCATATTTTGATAGAAGACTAATCGTATTAATTTAGTGATAATGTAAAAGTCATACAAATAGAATGATTCTCCTAGAATTTTCATTTATTGGAGCAGGTGGGGGGATTTAATAGTATTTGTTTCACACTTGATCAAACCCTCTAAAACACCCGAAATTCTTCTACATTCTTCCATTCAATTCCGCTTTGAAACGATTTGTATAGTCAATTGTATAGTCAGTATAATGATCAGTATTACCATGTGACTAGTAGAGGTTATATCAATATGATTTCGAAAGAGACTTTTACTTTTAAAAATTACTCCGCTATTATTCTATGAAATTTTCAGAATTTTCTTCATAATTTTTTGTATATTATTTTCTCCTTTTTGATGGCGCATAATTACTTCTGCCACTTCTTTCATTGTAATTTTTACGTGCTTCATCACCTAGACAATCCAGCATCTCTTGATGTTTTTCTTCTTCATAAGGTGTCCTTTGTGGATATGGAGTCGGAACATACTCTTTTTTATGTCTTTGTTCATGGATAGGATTTACAATCAAACCGATCCAATATGCACACAATGCAAACATTACTACCATGATACTGAACATTTGTGTACTTCCTTTCTATAGATATATTTTTGATTTCTATGAAAATTTAAAAATTGATGCACATAAATCATTTGAATTACTCATTTACTACTTAATGCTATTATACGCTCAATATGCAAATAAAGATGTACGATTTTATTCCCATCACTGCCCTATGATGATGCACTTTCAAGAAAACTATCGTAAATATAGTGTATTACCTATAACTCTGCTGCCTCAATTTTGACTCCACCTGGAGTGTCGTGCTAAATACCGATGGTGTTTTGAATGGAGAATTTGTACACACCTTCATGCATTCTGTAGCGAATGTTGACAACATGGAAATCATCAGCTTATTCCTAACATCTGTTGTGACGATCTTTCAGTAGCGATATTCACAGCAGCATGTGGATTGAGGTCGCTCAGTATGCGGAGCGAAGTCATTATATCTACAATCTTCCACTTGAATCGGTTTACACTCTTTGTGAGTATTAAGTCAATTTTCCCGTAGCACAGCTCCGCTGTGCAAGCATATTATTCATTTCCTTTGCATTGTATTTATGCAAAATCTGATAGCATAAAGATTTACCTTCCAATATTTTCAAACTCAATTAGGCAAAAAAACAGAGCAATAGAGTGAAAATATATTGCTCTTGATTTATAATTTGGCACGCTTGTTCTCTTGAATTTTTTCCAATTTGTGCATACTTGGCGTTAATTACTGTACCAACACTTCATTGATTATCTGTTCTATTTGCTTGTTATTAAGTTGGTCGCGGAAATATACGGTATATCCATCTTTTGTAAGCATATCAAAGAATACACGGGCACAATTGATTTTTGCCTGTTCTTCGTCACGCAGCATGGATTTGTTTTCCACACCCTTTGTTTCCACAACAATATTCAGTTCCTTTTCACCGGACACCTTCTTCACAAGGTACATAAAGTCTGGGCTGTACATACCGCCTGTAATAGTAGGGATGGCGATACTGCTGCGTGGAATTTTTCCATATACAATGACTTCCGCTATATCCGTTCTGATATTAAGTAATTCCAACGGTGAATCGTAAGTGTAAACGTCATATAAATATTTCTTGCTGGGCGTACCCGGCGCCATTTTTGTACCGATGCGTCCTTGCGCAATATCTTTGCGTGGCGTTCCGTCTTCATACGTTAATGCGGTTGCACCACATAGAACCTTGCTTTTCTCGTAATGGAAACGACCTTGCAAGTTGTCGATTTTCCATGCTTGGAATTCGGAACAGAATGCACTCACTGAATTCTCATTGATATATTTTAAGTCAACTTTCCCGTACTTCTTTACATAGGAGCACATCGACTCATGCAGAACAGCAATCGGAATATTCGTGGAACGCATGATACGTTTCAGAAAAACACTATACGCAATAGGGCGAGTAATTGTATATGAAACGCCAGTTCCTAAAGTGGTGATCATCAGTGTACCATCGCTTTCGACTATATCTCTAGTACTAGTCATCACAACATCTGTAAATACACCAGGTTGCTCAAACAGAGACAGAACTACCGCATTCATATTGGCATCCAAATCCGCATCGTAAAACAACAGATATCTCTGATTGATTGTTTCCCACAATTCCCGAATCTCGCTATATACAGCTTGTCGAATTTTGATAGGTTTCGGCTTGTCTTTGTTTCTATCTTTTACCTTTCCAGCAGAAAGTCCTATAGCAAAGTCTGAATATTCTGCGAAGAAAACCTCCCGCGTTTCCGGATTAATATTACAATTCCGATCGATATATCGTTTTTCAACATACAGAACCTCGAACAAGTCATCCGTTGACATACCTAATTTCTTTGCAACCTGTTGTAGCCGTTCTTCACTGATGGAGAAAGCTTGTGGAATCTCACCATTTATCTGATCTACCAAACGCAGTGCGAAATCGGCCTCCGTGAAGTCTACAATATAGTTAAGCTGAAATTCTTCATTAGAGATTCTGTTTCCGTTCTCATCAACGGGTAGACGCAGACCACGCCCAACCTCCTGTAGCTTGCTATTTTCACTACCACTGGAACGGAGTTTTGCAATGGTGAACACATTAGGATTATCCCAGCCCTCCTTGAGCGTCCATTTTGAAAACAGGAACCGCAGTGTGTTATAGTTACTGTCCGCATTTTTAAACGAAAGCAACTGCTTTTTACCATGAAGTATAGAATCAACTTCTTTTGCAATTTCCTCGTCTGAATCGCTATTATCCTGGGAAAAATATCCGGCATGGCTTGCGGATATGTTAGCAAGGCTGGCTTCCAGATAGTCGCGATATTCCACGTCATGCTCGTCAAGTGTAGCAATCATAGTTTCAATCCGTTCTTTCAGTAGACGCTCGAACGCTAAAAGCAGGTATGGAGATTTTCCTTCCTTGTCCGGGCGGTAGGAGGTAATATCGTCAATGAAAAAGAGAGCCAGTGTTTTTATTTTAAAGGTGCGATTGCAGAAATTTTCTTTTTCCGTCTCAAAATGACGCTCAAGCGCCAGACGTATCATCTGTTCCTGATAAGATGTCATATAGATATCCACATCAAGTTCTTCGCCTGTGGATTTCTCAATTCCGTTGGAAAACTCCACTGTGGACGTACCAATTGCAAAGACCGTGATACCCTCAAAAGCATCACTGATGATAGACAACGAATCACCTAACTTAAGGGTAAATGATTTTGTGGCTTCATCCCGTCGCTTATACTGAAAAGTGACGGAATCCTTAATGACTATCGAAGTGATCTTGACCTTTTCCTCCTGTTTGGACACTGGCTCAAAATGCTCCTTTGCCACACCTTTAATAAGGTTTTGATTGAATGAATCACAGGCATTTAGGTCATATAATAAGTTTTCATAGTCCTTGAACGTTTTTTTGTTCTTTCCTCGACCGCTTGTGGTCTCAGGGAAAGTAGCACCAAAGCGAATAATACACTGCGGCTTTATTTCATCCGCAATAATCTTGAATGCTTTTTGCTCGCGCGAGAAACGATGTGGTTCATCAATAATGACAATTGGGCGTGTGGCACAAATAGCGTCAAGCGGTCTATAAAAGCCCTCCGCACCGTAATCGTAATCATCGCGGGTGAGCATCTTTGCGTTAGTCAATATCTGCATATTAACGAGCATCACATATATTTTTTTCGAGTTCTGGCAAGAACCTTTAATGAAATCGCTGACGACACTCGGAAAGTAAGAGCGTCCTTTTTTCTTATTCTTCGGTGCTTCTAGCACGCCAACTTCAATTTCCGTACCAAAGCCACAGACATCCGTAAAATGCCGTCTGGCATATTCGTCCTGTAAAAATTGCGCGGTTCCTGCTTTTATAGCAAGTGAAGGCACAGCGATTATAAACTTGTTTATCCCGTAACATTTGTGAAGCTCATACATCATTTTTGTATAAACATAGGTTTTGCCAGTGCCTGTTTCCATTTTTATATCCAAATTGAGACAATCGCAAATAGGAGCACCTCCGCGATACTCTGTGGGGAGTCCGCTTTGAATAGTATGGATATTTCCAACAAGACGTGGGTCAGTAAGGGATATATGCGGATTTTCGTAAAACTGTGTCGGCGCGGTTATCTGTACGCCGTCCAAGGCGGCGCATATAATGTTCAAGGCTTTTTGTTGATGAGGCAAATCCTGTTGTAGGATTAGTTCCATAATTTATCCTCCAATTAATAACGGACGTTGAAATTGATGCGGAGATTTTTCTCAGTATTTTTCAGCCGTTTCAAATTTATTTGCAATTGTTCAGTTTCCGACCATGTAAAACTATAGCCGAACAGAGCTACAGTTTCCGGGTTGAAATCTCCATCTGTTTCATACTTCACAATAATGGCTTCGATAGCCTCATGTGTCAACTCAGGATCTATTAGGTATAGGTGCTTACCGATGTAATACCCCTTGTATCCGGCAAAATCGAGTTCTTTCATAGGAGCGGTAAAGCCATATCCGTCACGCACTAGCCATGTAGTGAGAACTGTAGGCTTTCCAAAATCGTCTAGAACAGTATTAGCTACATACATTCCATCCTCCTCGGGTGAGAATGTATCTAACTTGTCCAGTGTGTTAGCGGAAGGCTCAATGAGGGTGTAGTGACGGAAACCTAGGTCGGCAGACGTGTCAGGATTTTCTTCTTTTATTACTTTTGCAGCGCGAATGATGCGTTCTATTCCAATCTGGTCAATTGTGGCGTACCCAGATTTTTCTGCATCGCTACCTTCCTTGGTAGGCTCTTGCCACTGGATAAGGATATATTTTCGTTTTCCATTATTTCGTGCATTTAATCGCATAGCAGCGTGTGCTGTGGTAGAACTACCAGCAAAAAAATCAACCACTATGTCACTGACATTACTGCCAATTGTCAGAATTTTTTCAATTAATCCAATCGGTTTGGCTGTTTCAAATACTTTTTCACCATCAAACAGATTACGTATATCTCGCGTTGCTTTTTTGTTTCCCTCAATGTCTGTCCACAAGAATTCGTGACCTTCATCCTTTGGATCCCAAAAAAAGTCTTGCCATACATTCCCAGGTGCCTTTGTTCTATTATCTAAGTAGTACTTCTGATATGGATGCCAAACCTCTTGGCCCATCAATGTAGTTCTTTTCCACTCCAAAAATCCATCATCTTCAAGCCGTTTGGCGGTTTCAGGTGCACATATCCATCTGCTTTTATACCCCGTCGGCCCGATGGGGTATATATCAGTCCCGTCAGGGGACTTCATAGGATAATACATGGTAGGTCTATCCTCCCTCCTGTCTTCGCCACCTGTACGACGAAGTGAGCGCGTTAAATACCGATTACCATTTACGTCCGTTTGAGAATATATTTTAGAATCTTCTTCACTCATCTCCATACCGTTAATAACTGCTGTCGCAACATCTCTTGCATAGATAAGTATATAATCCATCTCATTGACCAACCCGTCAAACCCGCCACCAGTAGGAGTTCCCGTTGCGCGTGAAACACAAGTCAAAAAATTATTCTCTCCAAACACATCATCACAAATCAACTTTGTATTTGCCTGCTCATTATCATTAATGGAAATAAATATAACACCTTTGTCAGAAAGCAAATCACGGGCAAGCAAAAGACGCGAATACATAAACATTAACCATGCAGAATGTGAGGCAGAACCTCGCTTTGAGAAATCCAAAATACGCTTCGCTTGTTCCTCGTCGATACTCAACTTCATTGAAAGTTCGTTTGCAGTAAAATTGAAGCTGTCATTGTATACAAAACCATCTGTACCAGTATTATATGGAGGATCAATATAAATACACTTTACATTACGAGCATAGGATTTTAGAAGGTGTTTCAAACCATCCAAATTATCGCCACTTATATAGATATTCTCACTGGCATCATTCTCCGGTATATTATTATGCTCCTCATCCGGTACAATGACCGTGGTCGTATCCACTGATGCTAACAAGCGAGCATAGTTTTTGCCCAGAAACTTCAACTCATAACCCTCGCCTGTAACGGCAACTTTGTCACTTAAAAACTCCTTGAAACGTTCAATATCAAAAGTGCCGTCATCGTGAAAGCAGGACGGGAAGTATTCTTTAAGTACCGCAATCTCTCGACTGCTAGGTACAACATCCTCATTGGCAGTAATTATATCTTTAATCATTGGAACTTTTCTCCTTAACCTTTTCTATTTTGGATACATCCTGCACAAATTCTATGATATCGCTTATATCACACTCTAATGCGGTGCATATTTTTTGGAGTATTTCGGTATTCACATTTTCGTTTCTGCCAAGTTTTGTAATAGTTGCCGAACTGACACCAGAAAGGTTTTGCAGGTCTTTCTTTTTCATATTTTTATCAATCAATAACTTCCATAGATTGTTATAACTGATTGCCATTTTCCGAACCTCCTTCAGAATATACATTATTATATCATGAAAAATCCTTAATAAAATAATAATAATATTTAATATCAAAAGGATATTAATATCAATATGAGATTTAACTGAAGCAGTTTGTAGGTCAAAAAGTTCAAAATGGGACTTATAGAATGGATGAATTTTCTTTATTATGGGAATTTCAAGATGTAAAACATTATGATATAACGTACCAAAGAAACACTATAAGCCTTGTTAAGATGTTCTCTTTGGTAAACGATCAACTTTTAAGTGGTCATATATTGTTCTGAAACTTTAAGTTTCATCAGTTTTGAATATACTTTCAAAGAAAGTTAATGAACGTCCTGCATATAATTAAACATAATGACGCTTGGAGTAGAATTTCCCTCTTTTAATCCGTTCCAAATATTGTGCAGTTTTTTCCCCGGTACTTTATGATTCTGTACATTTCAGGTCTGGTTTGTTCAACATATTTTACTCGATTCATTTTTTCCTCTCTGCACCTTCATTATCTACATCATTCGTTTTGAATTAAAACAGTTTTACAAATCTTCATCAATTGATCATTATTTCTATTAAATAAAATTGAGTTTTTAAAAAAACAAAATCCCCTTTCGGGGACAGCATTATTCTATGAACATCAATATAACATCAATTTTACTCTTTTCACTTAATTCGCACTTTTTAATTACTAGTATTAAGTCACGAAAATATGACTCTAAGAAATGGAATCGCATGTGATCACCTCCTGAACCTCTTCTATGCGTTCAATCAAAAAATCCCTAAAAATTATTTATTTTTTGTTCAAGAGTATCAATGCGTCGATGAGCTGCTTTCGTTGATTCTTCTACATGACCGATTCGTTCGGTATTGTTGTTATTCTTTTCTTCAAACTCGTCATGATCTTTACGTAATCCAATGGCCATGTCCGGTTTTGAATTGACCATACCCTTCCATTCCGCATCATTACTGATCTTGGTATCACGTCTCACCATTGAGACATATGGACGAATAGACTAATACCGTCACGATAGGTTGCCAGACTATAAGAAAAGAGAACCGTCAGAAGTTTCATCTGATCGCCATGTTGGGGGAACATGGCCGATTCTCAATAGCATGCATATGGAGTGGAAACCATTGTTTAGTAATGATTTGGAGTGCAGTAAGTTTGAGTTAGCATGCTTACTAAGTTCAAAATAGCCACTATACTGATTCTGATGCAAGTTTAAACCTTCTAGAATCAAAATGAATTACAAAAACGATTTAACTATTTCGAGTTTTAACAACTCTCTTACTCGATGTACTGATCTAAATTGATTGAAGATTTGCTTACAAATACTGTTGTCGATGATTGGTTTATTGAATGATGTTTTATAAATCAGAGCTCTTACGGTTCTCCTATTATTACAATAATCATCTGGACTATCCTTGAGAATAAAGACCTTAGTGGTTATTCGTGCAATCGCATAAACACTACTTGAAATCTCACTCTTTTGATTTCCAACATATAGTAGAAGAAAATCACCCACATTCATTTCCTTTGTAGCAATAAATGTTTCAATATGTTCATTGTTTTTAACTTTACTAAACATATCCAAGACATTTAGGTTAATCGGTTCAAAATATATATTCATATCGCACCATCCTATCCCCCTAACTATCATGATAATATCGTTCAAAATGAGGGTTCAAATTATCTCAACTCAAATAGAATTGGCTTTATAGTCCCATCAGTTTCTCTCTGAACTGGTTGCTATCAATAGGTATGTACTGATGATCTAGAGCAATGTTCCGACCCAGTATTTCTGACAGCGTTGCTGACTTTTCTTCAAACAATAACGGGTTTCTCATCAGAATTTGGTTAATACATGCTATATATTCAGGCGCAGATAGTTTTTGTACTAATTCTTGCCCATCAATATATTCTTCCGGTGCTCTGCTGTCCTGTATTATATGTGCACTAGATAAATTTCTTATTTTAACAATAAGCACTGCTGAAAGAATGAAAATATCTAGAAGTTCATGCTGTGCTTCCTCGCTAGTCAAATTGAGCACATACTTTTCATGTGCCTCATCAAGCTTATGGGAGAACATTACCGAAATAGTCTCGCTATTAAAAGCAAGTTCGGTATTTTGCACTGAACTATGCTTTTTGGCTTTTTTAGGTTTCTTCTTAAAATTGAAGTTGTTCCACTTTTCTCTCACAGATGGTACAACCTTTTCTTGCCAGAAGATTTTTATTTGAGGGGCGATAATTTCATTAAATACCAATGTAGTTCCAGCTATGATAACCTCACCAATAAACTGTGCGATTTTTTGATCTTCAGGAGATAATTCTGCCACCTGAGTGGGGTTCAGATAAATAAAGGTTACATCAGATTCATATTCGCTTTGATCGACTTTTGCAAACTCAGCTTGGCCATCAACTTTATTTGTCTTGTCATCTAATTGGGATCCTCGATACGTATCTTTTGTACCCTTGGATGGTGCAAGATGAGTTCCTTCTTTCAATATTGGTCTGTATAAATCTTTACTTTGTTTGCGCTGGTCCATAGTTGACCTCCTTATTTTATACAGTATTCTACTTGTTACTTATCCTCATAGGGTAAGTTATTTTAGTTTAGAAGTGTCCATTATATTGCCCCCATGTTAACTGTTTCTATAATAGCATAAACACCTCCGATATCAACAATCAATTGTTTGAATCTCGGAGAAGCAAAAATGATTAGTTCTTTCATCTCAAGTGGTCTCCATAAAACACCGTGATCACACAATAATTTTCAGCATGATAATACCAATCCAAAGTTATTTCATTCGATCACGCCTCACCTTTGAGACATACGGCTAATTTGACATACTGTCTTGATAAAATGCCTGAAAATAAGAAAAGAGAATAGTCAGCAGTTTCATCTGACCGTCATGTTGGGGAATCATGGCCGGTTTACAAGAAAACTAAGTGTTATTTGAGAAATTAATTGAAGCGAAGTGCTCGCTTATTTCCATTATGCAAAACTTATTGAATATGCTCTTCTACTCCTTCACTTTTTTCGTCTCAAGATTTTCAAATTTGCTATTTGTAAAATTACTATAATCGAACCTAATATAGAACCCTGATAGCTCGTTGATATTAGTGCTAATATTGACTTTCATGTTGTGAATGACAAACTTTTCTGAGATTATCTCAATGATTTCGCTTTTTGTATAGACCGCCTCTCTATATTTGTATTTCCCATCAGAAATTCTGTATTGAACTGAGTACTTGTCACACTCTTCTTCGGTAAGCTTTTCGGATTCTGAATAAGTAAATTTCGCATTAAATCTAAATTTTTCTGAAATGAATACTTTTTCATTCAATATATCATCATGCCTTGTTTTTCCATATGACTTTATATCCTCGATTGAGTGCAAAATTTCCTCTAATTCGATGAAATCGCTATTCATTCTATCCCTTCCTGAAAAAGCCATATCGTCAATAAATGTATAATTACGATACATAGGATTTGTTTTTTTAATTTCACTAAGCAAAGTTCTTATTCCTTCTAGGTTAAAAGTTAAGATGATCTCATTTAGAGCTTTTCTAACTTCGTAATTTACAATTCCCGAAATATTAGTAGTGGCAATACTAACAAGTATACTAGTTGTTAAGTGTTCCCTTTCAAATATGAATGGATTGAGTGAGTATTCGTTCAATTCATTTAATTCAATTTCATTTGAAAAACCAGACATTACAGAATAAGTCAGATCAAGAGATTTATTCAAGTCCTGAATATAAACGCTAGCGGAAACCTTTGATTTGCTTGAAACAATATTCTTGAGATTTGAGTTAATCATTTCCCAATTATAAGCCATGTATGCTTCTGGAATTCTGCTATTACTTTTAACCCAAGACTGTAATTGGTTTAGTTCCTCTAGGGAACTATCTCCAAGTACCCCATCTTTTTTAGGAAAGTTTCTTGCAAGAATAGTAAATACATCAAGTTTCATTTGATCTTCGATATCGTATTTATTAAGGTATTTATCAATTGGAAACAACTCACCATGCCAAAAGGTACAATATGAATAGAATGCAAAGTTCACTATTGATTCAAAAGTCCAGACAGTAGATTTGACACCAAACCCATTTGGAAAGTACTCGTAGTTATCTGGTTTTCCCTTATTTGAAAATAGGTGCTCTAGCAAATTATCGGCTATATTTTCGGACAATCCGAAAAGTATCGATTGCAAACTGATGATTTGATTATTCAATTTTGATTCAGAATAATACATTATCTCCTTCATCTCTTCTCGAAATTCGACAGATAAAGTTTCTATCTCAAGAAAGGAAAAGAAATACAACATTTGGAAAATTTGAGTGACTGTAAAACTAAACCCCGAAATTAAACTAGAATATTCGTGAGAATATAGATTTTGAAAGAACATTTCAACTAACTGACTTCTCTTTAACTTTGAGGTGTTAAGTATTACATAGTCTCTAAAAATATATAGTGCTGCTTTTCTTATAGCTAAGGAATTTTGAGGCAAATCATATTGATCAAGAATTATGTCAAAATACTTATTTATTAAAGAATACTTGAATTGATCAGAAATGAGTTCGTTTTTATAGATCGAGCTAAAGTAAATATAAAGCATTCTGACTTTAAAATCTGAATCGATATTTTGCCCATAGTAAACAATATCTCTAATATTCCCAATAACTTTCAAATCATTTATGACAATATTGCTTGAAAATTCTATCCTTTGAATGGAATCTATTATTGAGTCACTTACATCATGAATTGAAAAAGAAGTATTTGACTCTGAATATAGTACTAATATCTTGTAAGCATTTATAAATCCCACTATTTTGGTAGAATGATTAAACAAGTCTGAAAAGAGAAAAGTCAATTTCTTTTTTAGAGTTTTCATTTCATCTAAATTGATTTTCTTTATAATCTTGAACATTTGTCCCATTAATAATTCGTGTTTCTCTTCATCATCAAATTCAATATTCCTTTTCCCCAATTCAATCCATCTTTTTGCCCAATCGAGAAGGAAAGCCTCATCTTTTCTATTAATCCTTGCAATAATTTCATTCAGTACTTTTGCATTAACGTCACTAGTATCAAAAATCAAACTCCAAGCTGAACTAAAACTGTACATAGCAAGGAAAATTGAGCTAATTAGAATTGCTGTAAGCACATTTGTATAGCAGAAAATCAAGGTTGGAATTGAAAAAACAAGCAATAATAATGAAATAAGTATAATATCTTTAGTCTTCCCACGATAAGATCGAAAATTTATGATTTCCAGGTAAGTGTACCCTAAAACTGATTCTTTTATCAATCCGAAAATAATACTAACAGCAATGTTCGACAAAGTAATTAATGTAAATAGAGATGTGAAAATTGTGTTATTGTAAGATACATCAACATTGAATAAGGAAATATTCATAACATCGATCAAACATCCAAACAGTGTGATTCCAACTATAATGATCAATAACCTCGAAAAAGATATTTTTATTTTCATTGTATCCCCCCACTTTAGTTTTGTATATTTCTATCTTAAGCGAATTTGTGTTTATAATACAGGAAAATATTGCTTCAAGTCTAGGAAATTTTGTGATCTTCTATAAGTCCGTTACATATTTGTTCACTTTTTATTTTGACATGCAAAAAGCCTTCTACGGAACGGCTTTTGCTTACAATGGTGCCGTCACCGAGAAACGGCACCATATAAAAACTCCGTTAAATACTGCAGAAGTAAAGTAAAAGTAGACACACAAGAAAAAACAAAAATCTTGTAAGTTGTCTGCTTTTTCTTATGATAGAACTAAGGCGGAAAGAAAATGGGAAGACCCAATGGTTCTAAAAAATTACAGTGTAAGAGAACAATTGAAGAGAAAATGATAATCATTCGAAAACACTTAGATGAGCATGTCAGTCTCGGCGAACTAGAAAAAGAGTACAGGATAAACCGAGGATTAATCCACGCATGGATCCAAAAATATCTAGAGAAAGGTGAGATGGGACTGAGCCGTGGAAAAAATCAGAAAAATCCCCTCGTTACACTGCTCCACAAAAAGGAGTTAACAACTAAAGAAAGTCTACTTTTAGAAAATCTTCAATTAAGAATCGAGAATGAGCGATTAAAAAAAGGATACCAAGTGAAAGGAGCTGGTTACCAAAGGAGTTCATTTCTTTAAACAAAGTGAATGCGAAGTCATCAAAGCGCTAAGTGGAAACTATCCGGTAACATTTCTCTGCCACTATCTCAACGTGAATAAATCCAGTTATTATAAGTGGCTTGACCGACAAGGAACGCTGAATCGACATGAACAAAACCGTCTAAATTTGATTGCATTGATCAGGAAGTTTCATGAGGAACATCCATCGTTTGGTTATCGCGACATTGCGGAGCGGATCCGTGAAACGCAAGGGTGGATGATTTCCGCGCTTTACGTTCATAAAAGGTGCAAATTTCTCGGAATCCGTTCGCAAGCGAAACATTACTTCTGGAAAAAACACGGTGATGAGAATCTTCATTACAAAAACATCGTAAACGGGAATTGGAATGCGCAGCGATCTCTTGAAATCGTCACATCCGACATGACAGTCCTGCGCCACCGTGGTGTAAACTACGAGTGTACTTATATCTTGGATACTTTCAATAACTCGATTATCGCTTCAGCCATCAGCCGAAGAAAAGGTGATGTGCTACCCTATTATGACTGCCTGGAGCAATTGAAAAAGATCATAGAAAAAGAAGAATCAACTGAACCCATCATTTTCTACAGTGACCAAGGTTCCGTCTATTCTACCCAAAGCTTCGCAGAAGCTCACAGAAATTATGACATAATTTGTTCGATGTCTCGAGCCGGAACCCCCACCGACAATCCAATCATTGAGTTCCTCAATGGATAGATCAAAGCAGAGGTCGATTGCGACTATTCAATCAATGAGTGGGACAATCTAGAAGATTTTTTAGCATACTACATATAGTTTTTCAACTTTGCGCGTCCGGCCTACAAACTAAACTATAAAAACCCCCCGCTCAGTTTACCATTAAGCAAGGGTTTCAATGTTTTTTGTAAACTGTCTACTTTTCGTTGACTTGTGCAGGTAAGTACCGAAGTTTTCAAGTTAAGAATTTTAATTCTTAAAAACTAAAAAAGACAAATGCAAGACTATCTTGATGTGAAATGTAATCAATCACATTTTCTGATTACAATGATATTCTAGTCATTTTCGTTAGCAAATCCTTCTCTAGTTTTGCACATAGATTGAAGATCCTATTATAATCTAAATCTGACGAACTACCATTAATTTGTCGCTTATTAAGCAACTCAGTCGACTTTACATTAAACTTTTCAATATCTTGTTTGTTCCATCCTGACGTAGTAAATATCCTGAAAGTGTATGCTGGCACACTCCCATGTTTTGGTAAATTGACATACTTAACAATTGAAAGTGAATCAAATATTAATTTTGCACCTTTATCAAATGTCACGAAAATTGGGGCAGCATTCTCGGAATCATATTCTGCCAATTGAGCAACTTCTGTAGGCATCATTAAATCAATTGAAGCAGCATAAATTTTATTCAATACTTCAACAAATCCTATTTTTGGTTTAGCATTCTTTAAAATATTCAGCTCTTTCCCAAAATAGTGAATACTAAACGAAACAAAAACCGGTGAATATATATTTAATTCTTGATCAAGAAATTCTAGATAACTTAGAATTTTCTCTTTATCGTCCTGCGTTTTATTGAAGTTTTTCATAGTATATGCTTTGAGAATTGCTGCGTATGTAATAGCTGAGTGATTGCTAAACAGTCCATTGCATTTTAATAACGGTACTTTTGTCTCGGTAATATTTTCATTTATAGGGGGATTTTTAGATCTAATGCTATCGTTAAACCTATAACCAAATAGTTTGGAAATGCAGTATACCATTAGTTTATATTTCTTTTTGCTAATCTTGCCAGTCTTTTTCGATCGTGATGCTTCTTCGCATGCGAATTGATAAACCAAAATGCCATTCAGCTTAATTATTGTTTCAAGTGTCTCAATAAAATCACAACAAATATCTGGATAATCTTCCGCAAACGTATCTTTATTTTGTACATATTCTCTTGCATAAATCACAAAATTTGTGTCAAGTACAAAGAAAAAATTTCTGTCACGATTTCTTGATAGAAAACCATCGATATTGTTTATTTTTCCATCTATCCATGTCGAAGAAAACATCACTGGCATATTTCATACCTCACTCTTTTCTGAAACGACTGCTTCCTTTCTAAACAAATGTGATTCTGTGCTAATGATTTCATATATTAATTTAAGTGATTACTTGTTTAATGAATGGTCTACTAAAAATTACCACTAAACTTATCAACTCTACATGAAGTAAACGGATTAAACACAAATTTTAGATTAATTATCAAATTTTATCTAGACGCATAGAAAATATATAATTTATTTCCAACAACATACACATGATAGAAATAGCCTCCAGGAAGTTGAATGTGGTTTATTACATATAACGAATAACATTCACAATTTATATCTACGGGTAGATAATCAATATATTCTTTAAAAACATCTATTGATCTAGAGTCGTACAAACTTTTAAAGTGTTGAATATTTGGGTCCTTAGCATAAATCAGTTCAAGATTTGATAGATCATCTTGTGTTTCAAAGTTAATGATTGCAAATGAAGAAAATATATCGAGTTTCTGATACTGCGAAACTTTATATTGGTAATCGTTGCTAAGATGAAGATGATCTTTATGATAAGGAGCGTAATTAAAACGATTAAATAATGAGTTACCTTCAAATGGATAACAAT
>JGI24143J45723_1000019_pt1 | contig 73329 bp, 72 predicted proteins | sample BarGraIncu00432A_FD_45723 | JGI IMG/M metagenome (IMG submission 45723) | reverse complement strand
TAATTGCAGAACCAGCAATCGGTCTGCGTCGGGATGCGGTTCGCATGCCACTATTTCAGCCACACGAAGTTGTACCCTGGCAAAATCATCAATGGCGATGAGTCCTTCCGGAAGCGCTTCTGAATTTTCTTTTGCTGCTTTTTTATTTTCAGTTTTTTTGTTTTCTTTAATTTCTTCTTCTTTCTTATTCAATTCAATTCTGGGGAATAAGGCTTCGCTCCGTTTGACTGCAATTCCTTCCGGGAATCCTCCAAATTTTTGAATGCTTTCCCAGGTCAGACAATCACTTGGACAGTTTAACTGCGCTGCCATTTTTTCTCCCGTTTGGGGCATAGCGGAAGAAATAAGGACCGTGACAATCCGCAGGCATTCGGTTAGATTATACATAACCTGAGCCAGTCTTCGCTTCTTTTTCGGATCTTTACCCAATACCCAAGGTTGTGTTTCGTCAATGTACTTATTCGAACGGGAGATTAGCTTCCAAATTTCCTCTAAAGCTCTGCTGAAATCAAGCTTGTCCATGTATTCGCTAACCACTTCAGGCGTCTTTTTTGCCAATTCGATCAGGCTGTCATCAAATTCTCCCTTTTCTCGTTCTCCCGGGATGACCCCATCAAAATACTTTTCTATCATGGCTAAGGTTCGACTGAGAAGATTTCCCAAATCGTTGGCCAGATCTGAATTAATATGGCTGACTAAAAGATCTTCATTATAAACGCCGTCGGAACCATAACTCATCTCTCGAAGGACATGATAACGCAAAGCATCGACTCCGTATTTATCCACTAAAGTCACAGGATCCACAACGTTACCCACAGATTTTGACATTTTCCCGCCTTTTAAAAGAATCCATCCGTGTCCATACACTTTTTTTGGCAGCGGTAACTTTAATGCCATGAGAATAATAGGCCAATAAATCGTGTGGAAACGAATAATATCTTTTCCGACTAAATGAACATCTGCCGGCCAATATCTGTTCATTAAATCTGGTTTATCGTTCAGATAGCCAAGGGCTGAAATATAGTTGGGGAGGGCGTCAATCCACACATAGACGACGTGTCCGGGATCAAAGTCTACCGGTACGCCCCAGGTGAAAGAGGTTCTGGAGACACACAGATCCTGAAGCCCCGGCTTAATGAAGTTGTTGATCATTTCATTTTTTCGGGATTCCGGCTGAATGAAATCCGGATTTTCTTCGATGTGTTTTAACAGCGCATCCGCATATTTTGACATTTTAAAGAAATAGGCTTCTTCTGATGCTTTTTCCACCGGTCGTCCACAATCCGGGCAATTTCCGTCTACTAACTGGCTTTCTGTCCAAAATGATTCGCAAGGCGTACAGTACATGCCTTCATAGTTGGATTTGTAAATATCCCCCTGATCATAGAGTTTTTTGAAAATCCGTTGAATGGTTTTCTCATGTTCGGGATCCGTGGTTCGAATAAACTGATCATAATTAATATTCATTGTGTCCCAAAGATTTTTAATACCTGCGACAACCCCATCCACATACTCTTTTGGCGACACACCTGCTTCTGCTGCCGCCTTTTCAATCTTTTGCCCGTGTTCATCGGTTCCTGTTAATAAGTATGTATCATACCCTTTCAACTTTTTAAAACGGGTTATGGTATCCGCCGCCACAGTAGTATAGGTATGCCCAATGTGGAGATTCCCGCTGGGGTAATAAATCGGGGTTGTGATGTAAAATGTTTTATCTGACATAATTTTCTCCTTAATTTTTTTGTTTCTAAATTTCAAAGCTCGCTGAACTTTGTTCGCAAAAAAAACCTTCGTCCAATCAAGGGCGAAGGTTTCGCGTTACCACCTTAGTTCGCATCATTCTCACAAATAATGCCTTCATAAGTCTATTAAACTTTAAGTTTTATCGCTTGCAAGCGGTTTGAGTTTAGAGTTTTCCTCACTCACACTTACTCCAAGGCCATCTTCAATACTTTTTCTGTCACCGGCTTTCACCTGTTCCGGCTCTCTTTTGACAAGTCCAGTATTTACTCTTCTCTTCATCATAATTCTATATTTGGTTATTCTTAATTATACTGTAAATCAAAATATTTTCAAGTGCTTTTATCGCTTAACAACATTATAAACATCCCGCTTCGAGATTCCCCGATCCTTGGCAACCTGTTTCATGGCCTCTTTTTCGGGGATTCCTTCATTTACATAATGAGCTAAATGGTCTTCCATACTTAACCCCTCAATTTCAAGGTTTGTAATGGTGCTCGCTTCTTCGGCGGTTTTTCCCTCAATACAGAGAACGTATTCCCCTCGGGGTGTATGTTCCTGATAATACTGATTGTGTTCCGATATGGAACCGTATATGGTTTCTTCGTATCGTTTTGTTATTTCCCTGGAAATGCTCATTTGACGATGACCCAAGCCGGATTTTTCCAATATCTCCAGGGTTTTTGTCAAACGATGGGGTGATTCATAAAGAACGGTGGTAACCTCCGCCTCTTCAACCCGTTTTAAGCCCTCTTTAATGGCTTTATTTTCTTTGCCTAAAAAACCAAGAAACAAAAATGCCCGTGTATCCAAACCGGAAAGCACTAAACCGCAAAGCCCGGCATTAGGTCCCGGAACCACCTCCATGGGGATACCATTTTCGACACAGTTCTTTACCAGAACCGATCCCGGATCGGAAATAAGAGGCATCCCGGCATCTGAGATAAGGGCTATATTCTGCCCCTGCTTTAAAAGCGCTATCAAGCCTTCACTTGATTTTTGTTCATTATGCTGATGATAAGCCACCATTTTTTTGGGGATTTCAAAATGATTAAGCAGTTTAATGGAATGTCGGGTATCCTCAGCTGCAATCAGGTCAACCTCTTTGAGCACTTTTAACGCCCGAATGCTCATATCGTCTAAATTACCAATGGGAGTTCCCACAATATAAAGTTTCCCTGGCATTTTAATCGTTATAGAGGTTTCGCGCTACATAAACACCATTAGCGGATGCCTGCATCAATCCTCGGGTTATCCCAGCGCCATCTCCCAAAACATAGAGATTTTTAACGCTGGATTGGAAGTTTTCATCCACCGTCACCTTGTTTGAATAAAACTTCACTTCAACGCCATATAGCAATGTTTCATCACTGGCAAGGCCTGGGGATACATGATCCAGAGCTTTAATCATTTCGTCAATATCCTTCATGATTCGATACGGAAGAACGAGACATAAATCTCCGGGTACTGCATCAATTAAAGTTGGTCGAAGGTTATTGCGTAGAAGACGCTCTTCTGTTGTCCGTCGACCTCTTAAAAAATCACCATAACGTTGTACCATAATTTTATTACCGGTTAACATGTTTCCCAGGCTGGCAATGTGCTTTCCATAAGCAACGGCTTCGTTGAAAGGTTCTGTAAAACTCTTCGATACCAACAACGCAAAATTGGTATTATTGGTTTTTAAATTGTCCGCTTTATAACTATGACCATTTACCACTGCCAGGTGATTGTCATAATATTCTGTAGACACCACACCTCCGGGATTTGAGCAGAAAGTACGAACGCTGTCATCAAAAGTTGGTGTATAATAAACCAGTTTTCCTTCATACAAGGCGTCATTAATTTCCTGCATGACCTCGTTACGGGTTTCCAGACGGACGCCGATATCAATTTTGCCGACCTTGGTTTCCACCTTGTATTCATCACACATGGTTGTGAACCACTCCGACCCGTCTCGACCAACCGCAACAAGGACCTTGTCCGCCGTGTAAGTTTCGTCTTTTGCCACGACCCCCACAACCGTGTTGTCTTCAACGACTAATTTCTGAACCGGTGTTCTGAATTTAATTTCAACGCCTAAATCGTTGATTAAATAGTTCTGAATCCGCTGATAAATTGTATAGCCGACCTCGGTACCCATATGACGTACCGGGCATTCAATGAGCTTTAAGTTGTTTTGAATGGCTTTAGTTCGAATCTCTCTTATTTTTTGAGGATTATCTAGTCCATGAACCCGTTTATCTGCTCCAAACTGAATATAAAGATCGTCAACATATTTTATCAGATCAACCGTATTATTATAACCAATATACGCTGGAAGCTCACCGCCAACATCTGGCGATAGCGAAAGCTTCCCATCTGAATAAGCCCCTGCACCCGCAAAACCAGTTGTTATATTACAGGGGTTGCATCCCATACACTTATTTGTTTTTCGTTTGGGACAAATTCGTTTTTCGATGGCATTTCCTTTTTCCAGCATTAATATTTTTAAATTTTTATTTTTATTTTTTAATTCCATTGCTGCAAAAATACCGCTTGGTCCTGCACCAATAATAATGACATCATAATTCATTGTTTCACTTCCTTTAATTAAGCAAACACATCCGGTCCATAATCCTCTTCATTTAATCCTACCGCCAAATCGTTGAATTTTGTATACTCTGGAATCCATGCCAGCCGAATAGTTCCTGTCGGGCCATTCCGCTGTTTGGCAATGTTTATCTCGGCAATATTTTTTAATTCAGGATTTTTTTCATAATAGTATTCTCGGAACAACAGCATCACCACATCCGCATCCTGTTCAATCGATCCGGATTCTCGTAAGTCCGACATAACCGGATGATGATCGGTTCGTGCATCCGGAGCACGACTCAACTGGGATAAGGCAATCACAGGTGCATTCATTTCTCTCGCCAGGGCTTTTAACCCTCGGGACATTTCAGAAATTTCATTTTGGCGATTTTCGGTTCTTCCGCCTCCGCCCATCAGTTGCAGATAGTCAATGACGATCAAATCCAGTGACTTCTCAGTTTTTAATCGGCGACATTTTGAACGTACTTCCGAAACAGTAATTCCCGGCGTGTCATCGATATAAATACTGGCTCCATAGAGAGTATTATAACCAACGACTATCCGCTCCCAGTCTTCCTTAGACAAATTTCCCGTTCGCACGTTATTGCTGTCCACCAGGGATGTTGCACAGAGCATACGCTGTACCAATTGCTCTTTGGCCATTTCCAAACTAAAAACGGCCACCGAACAATTATCTTTCACCGCTGCATTCTGAGCAATATTAAGCGCAAAGGCCGTTTTCCCCATAGAAGGCCGCGCCGCTACAATAATCAAATCCGATGGCTGTAATCCTGAGGTAATATGATTCAACTCCGCAAAACCGGTTTCGATACCCGTAAGCTTTCCTTTATTGCTTTCAATCGCTTCAATTTGAGAAAGAGTCGTGCTGAGGGTTTCCTGAATGCTCTGAAAATCTCCAGTCCGACGGCCCTGGGAAACTTTAAAAATTTCCTGTTCCGCTCGATCAATGACATCTCCAACATTATCGTAGTGCCCATAGCTATCTTCTAAAATTTGGGTTGCTGTGTGAATCAGATTCCTGACAACCGCTTTCTCATGAACGATTTGACAGTACTCCACATAATTTCGATTAATTGGCACCATCTCAATCAGTTCGCTGAGATAGCCAACTCCTCCGATTTTATCAAGCACACCCCGATTTCTTAAGACATTAATCAAGGTTACCGTATCAATCGGTTTTCTTTCGTTGTGAAGATCCAGCATGCATTGATAAATTTCTTTGTGTGCCCCACGATAAAAGTCATCCGGAGATAATAGCTCTTCAGCCCGGGCAATATTTGACTCCTCCATGAGTATGGCGCCTAAAACGGATTGTTCTGCCTCAATATTATGTGGGGGAACTTTTGGATTCATCACACCAGGCTCCTAGGCTTCGCCTTTTACAACAACTGTCAAATTACCCGTGATCCCCTGATAAGTCTTAATTTTAACTTCGATGCGTCCCACATTTCGAATCGGCATTTCCAGTTCAACTTTCCGTTTATCCACTTTAATTCCTTTTTCTTTTTCTAATATTTCCGTAATATCTTTACTGGTCACCGAACCAAAAAGCTTACCGTCTTCACCGGCACGCTCAGTAATTGTTATTTCCGTTTCATCAATTTTTTTGGCCAATGCAATGGCTTCCTGTCGTTCTTCCTCTATCCGCTTAGTTTCTTCTATTTTCTCTTTTTCTGCCCGGGCAATGTTTTCTTTATTTCCAATAACTCCTTTTTTTGTTTTTATAAGGAAATTTCTGCCGTAGCCATCCTTTACTTCTACAACGTCTCCCTTATTTCCAATATTTTTAACATTCTCTAATAAAACAACTTTCATGATTCATTCTCCTTCTTGTATTTTTTTATTGCTGTTAGCAGCAAGTCTATACCGACTTCAAGGTCTTTTTCTCCTGGAAATTGTGCCCCGGCAATCGCTAAGTGCCCGCCGCCGCCTAATTTTTCTAGAATAATTTGAACATTGACTTCTCCCATGGATCGGGCGCTGATGGCAAGTCCTTCATCATTTTTCAGGATAATAAAAGAAGCCACAATTCCCTTAATGTTTAAGAGTTCATCTGCGGCCTGAGCGGCGATGACTTTTCCATAATCTGAGTTGTTCTCAAACGTCGATATGGCAATGTTGTCAAAATATATCTTGGCATTCTTTACTGCATCTGATTTCGCCGTATAGGTGTTTAAATCATCCTGCAAAAGAATTTTACTGACAATGGTATCGGCACCCTTTCTTCTTAAATAGGATGCGGCTTCGAAAGTCCTAACGCCGGTCTTAAGGGTAAACATCTTGGTGTCCATACAAATTCCCGCCATAAGAGCATTTGCCTCAATCTGATTCAATTGACTCTTTTCTCCAAAATACTGAAGCAGTTCCGTCACCAATTCACAAGTTGAAGAGGCGTAAGCTTCGGTGTAATTTAACAACGTATTACTAATGGCTTTTCCTGATCGTCGATGGTGGTCAATCACGACAATTTTTGTTATTTGATCGATTAATCCAGGCATTTCTAAATAATTAACGTTTTGGGTATCTAAAACAATTAACAAAGTATTTTTGGTCCCATAGCTTTCAGCTTCTTTTGGTGTAATAAAAGCTTCCTGATAGGCCTCATTTTCTAAAAGATAATCAAAAAGAGACTTAATTGAATAATTGATTTCCTTGACAACTATTTTTCCATCTTTTCCCAAGGCCTTACAGGCTCCCAGCAAACCTACCGCACTGCCTAAACAATCCATATCTGGATTCTGATGCCCCATTAACAACACATGGTCAGCCTCTTTGATTAATTCTTTTAAGCCGTATGCCTTAACCCGGGCTTTTACCTTGGTTCTTTTTTCAGTGGCTTCGGTTTTTCCGCCATAGAAGGACATTTTTTCATCCCTTTTAACCACCGCCTGATCTCCCCCTCGAGCCAAAGCAATGTCTAAAGCTGAATGGGATAATTCCTGGGATTCTACAATTCCCATAATATTTTCAGGAATACCAATACCGATACTTAAGGTAATCGGTATTTTTTCATCATTTTCGATTTCTCGGACGGCATCCAGTATTTTAAAGTTTTCTTTTTCCAAAGAACAGATTTTTCCACGCTCAAAGATCATTAAATAGCGGTCACTTTCGTATTCAATAATGACACTTCCCAATTGTTTCGCCCATTCATTGAGCTTGAGATCAACTTTTCCCAATATCGCAGAACGTTTGTGGCTGGGAATTTTTTCAATGATCTCATCATAATTATCGTTGACAATATAGCAAAACAATGGCGAATTTTTCCGATAAAGCTGTCTTTCTCTACTTTGTTCTGTTATATCAAAAAAATGAAGTAATTCAAAGCTATGAACACTGTCTGAAAAAGCATTTGTTACAACGCCATAGTCACTTTCTCCATAATGGAATGTAAAATCCTCCTGTTTTTTTGCCTCTATCAAACTAATACCCAATTCATCAACAATATTTTTCTTGAAGAGCCCCTCCTTATTGTTTTTGAAGGCTTTTCCAAATGCTTGATTATACCAATAAATGATGCCTTCGCTATCAACAATAACCATGGCTATTGGCATTTCATACATACGTTCCTGATTTATTTGATCTAAGTCGCTGTATATTTCCTCGATGGCTTTGTCAATTTTTATTTCATCAAACGAGGTATTTTTGGTGTAATAAATAATCAGTACTGCAAAAGCTATGCCACCAATTATTCCAAAATATATGTTGTAAAAACTAAGAACGATGGATAAAATCAGCACTATAACGATGGCTAACCAAACGATTTCTTTCTTTGTTTCTTTCATTTTTTAGGTCTCCCTTCGAAAAATCATGCGAACCCCCAGGTAAACATCCGCAACTCCCAATAGTGTTACAATGGATTGAAGGAGCAAGGCCACAAAAACAACTAAAATCTTCAACCCTTTATTATTAACTTTTTTATATTCCATAAAATCGAAAATAAATGAAATACCCATCACCAGGAAAATCATGTCAATGATGACAGTAAACGTGTAAATATAGATTTCCGGTATTGCTGTTATTTGAAAAACACTAATGATAAAATCTCCAATAATGAAGATTGCCAGAAAGTATTTTAAAGATGTTGGTATTTTCCACTGAGACAAGGGTTTAAATCCTTGTACAGGATAACCAATCCGTTTTAAAATCAAATCACAAACAACGATATTAATCATCGAGAATAGCACCGGCAACAATAAAAACGTACTCGGCAATACCAGTTTCAGTGTTTGAATGCCAGTATCCATACTCTCTTTTATCGTTGTCAATTGGCTGGCATCCAACATGTTCGATGTTTCATAAATATTCAGCACTTCTTTTGTGCTGGTTTCCATTGTTTGAAATATGTAATCTGTAAAATTCACGCCCATAATGAATTGATAGCCTAAAACGACTGCGATTAAGAGGATTGCAAAACCAACGGCACCTACAATCACTTTTCGTACGGGCGAAATGTTCTTGTAATAAGCAAACCCTAAACTGCATCCCACAAAAAACATCAGCGCTCCAAATGACAGTGCGGTAATGGGGCCCATAAACAAAAAAATTAAAATGGTTGCTGCCAAACTTGAAATAATACTCACCTTGAGTCCCTGTCGTTTTCCCAGAACGACCATGGGAACAGGGATAAAAAATACTAATATGACTAAAAAAGGAATGTAATAGCAAATCAAAGTAAGTATTACTGCTAGTGCACAAAATAGTGCCCCTTCTGTGATTCCTCGAGTTTTCATTAATCCTCCAACTTGACAAGTCTAAAATTTCCCCGGACGCACTCAAATTATGCACCTAAACTAACTGATACATTATATCACAATAAAATAAAATGCCTATTTTTTTTTCCCACTCTCAATGATCATTATTTTCTCTCTGATTCAGCACAAATAAAAAAAGCTGCTCATCCAAGGAGCGAACCTGGGATGAACAGCTTTTTCAGTTTTAGTTATTTGGTGTATCCGGTAAAAGCGCAATATTTCGCGCCCGTTTAATGGCTTCTTTATAATCAACCTGTTCTACTTGGCTCAGCATGATTCCAGCTGAGCCTGGGAAAAAACAACCCTCCAATGCCAATTCCATATCTAAGTGAAGGTGTTATGACAACACCGTGTTGTTAATCTGCGCCTATTTCACCAGATTTAAATCTTTAGCAATTTGCAGATTAACCATCAACACATTAACGGTTTCCTCCCCGAATATACCAAGAACCTTTCCTTGGGTATTCTCCTTTACGATTTCCTCCAGTCTATCCTGCGATAAACCGGTTGCTTCGGCTAACGCTGAAATTTGGATGGCAGCCGATTCTGGACTGATGTGTGGGTCAAGACCGGAACCGGACGCTGTCAATAAATCGGTAGGGATATCCTCTGCTTTAACAGAAGGATTTGATTTTAAAAATTCACTGATGTCATCCTGAACACGGTTGGACAGTTCTGGATTGGTTGATGCGTAATTCTTTGATCCTGAAGCAACTCCGGTATAATCACCGTTATCCTTATCCTCCTGCGTATAGGTATTGTAGTTTACCGCAGATGGGCGACACTTCATAAAACGCGTATCAGTAAAATCCTGACCAACAAGCTCAGAGCCGACCGCATTGCCGTCAACAGTAACCAAACTACCATTAGCCTGCTTCGGAAAGAACACTTGGCTGGCACCTGTAAGCAGCATTGGGTAAGCCAGGCCGCATATCAAAAGCAGAGTCAATGTTACTAAAAGCGGCTTTTTTATTTCTTTCAAAAATATACTCATTTTGATAACCTCCTATTTTAATTCAAAATTTTAATTCAAAAAGCGTAACAGCGAAATAGTTGTGAAATCAATCACTGCATATCCAATAAGGATGTAGCATGTCACCAAATCTAATGTGTGTGACACTCGCTGTAAACATCTATGCCCAATACCTTGTTCACAGACGTAATAAATGCCTGGTAGCCTCCATCTTTATCAGTCCTATGAGGAAGTGACCGTGACAGAATTTCATCAACGTCTTCCCTATCAAAATCAAAGCAACTTGTCAAAAGATCTTTAACTTCGTCGGAAGCTGCTCCAAGGACAAATTCATCCGCTGCCTGATAAACCATCTCATTCTCATAGAAGCCTGAACGTTTAAACTCATAGTATTCCAGTATTTTCTTATAACCGTAAATAATTACGAAGGCAATTGCCAACATTCCGACATTTTCTAAAAAGACATCCATAAAATGACCTCCTTCAAATCCATGTGATCTCCCTCTATAGGCCCAAAAGCACTAGCAGTGGGGAGATGATTAAATCAATCACCTTGATACCTATAAATGGAGCAATGATACCACCGAGTCCATAGATAAGCATATTGTGAGACAACATATTCTCTGAGCGTTGCGGCTTATACTTGACACCTTTCATAGCAAGTGGAATCAGGCATGGGATAATGATGGCATTAAAAATCAAAGCGGAGAGTATCGCACTATATGAGGTGGACAATCCCATGATGTTCAATACCTTCATTTGCGGAATGACCGCCATGAACATGGCCGGAATAATCGCAAAATACTTGGCAACGTCATTGGCAATACTGAAGGTCGTCAGCGAACCGCGTGTAATCAAAAGCTGTTTCCCGATTTCCACAACATCCAAAATCTTTGTCGGATCAGAATCCAGATCAACCATGTTCGCCGCTTCCTTTGCGGCTGAGGTTCCGCTGTTCATCGCAATACCAACATTCGCCTGTGCGAGTGCTGGTGCGTCGTTTGTACCATCTCCCGTCATTGCGACAATCTTACCTTCGGATTGTTCGGCCTTGATCAACGCAATCTTATCCTCCGGCTTGCATTCCGCAATGAAGCTGTCCACACCCGCCTCTTGGGCAATGGTAGCTGCCGTCAGCGGGTTGTCACCAGTACACATGATGGTTTTGATGCCAATAGCACGCAATCTTGCAAAACGCTCCACAAGCCCCGATTTTATGGTGTCCTTCAGATAAATGACGCCTAAAATCCGATTCCCGACGCAGACAGTTAGTGGCGTACCACCCAGCTTGGCAACCTCATTGACCTGCGCCTCCAAATCCTTTGGAATGAAACCGCCCAACTCCTGCACATATTTTTGGATAGCATCAGAAGCGCCTTTCCGTATTATTGTCCCATCTGAAAGATCGACGCCGCTCATGCGCGTCTGCGCAGTAAACTCCATGAATTCCATACCGGGGTTTATCTCCTGATGTAACCCGCTAAGATGCTCTCCAAGTTCTACTACCGATTTTCCTTCCGGAGTATCGTCTTTTAGAGAACTGATGACGGCGTAACGAATCAGCTCCTGTTCGCTCGCATTTCCTACTGGTATAAATTTAGCTGCCATACGGTTTCCATAAGTAATTGTGCCGGTCTTATCAAGAATCATGGTATCCACATCGCCACAGACTTCCACAGCCTTTCCGGACAAGGCAATGACGTTAAAACGTGTAACACGGTCCATACCGGCAATGCCTATGGCAGAGAGCAATCCACCAATAGTCGTGGGGATTAAGCAAACAGTCAGAGCGATCAAAGTCGAAATCTGCAAGCGTACCCCGCTGTATACAGCAATTGGATAGAGGGTAACTATGACAATCAAAAAAATTATGGTCAGGCCGACCAGTAAGGTGTTCAAGGCTATCTCATTTGGCGTTTTCTTTCGGGATGCGCCCTCAACCAATGCGATCATTTTATCGAGAAAAGATTCGCCCGGATTTGATGTGATCCGGATTTTAAGCCAGTCGCTCACCACTGTTGTTCCGCCTGTGACCGATGCAAAATCGCCTCCATTTTCCTTTAACACCGGTGCGGATTCACCAGTAATAGCAGATTCGTCTACTGAAGCAATGCCTTCAATAACTTCACCGTCATTGGGGATAAGCTCTCCCATCTTTACCAAAACGATATCTCCCTTTTTCAGCATACTGGCGCTCATTACGGTTTCTCTGCCGTCGTCACTCAAGATACGAGACTGCATATCTTTCTGCGTTTTTTTCAAGCTTTGAGCCTGTGCTTTGCCCCGGCCTTCGGCCACCCCTTCAGCAAAATTAGCAAAAAGCACAGTAATTAAAAGGATGACTGCGACAATTCCATTATACAGCCGCAAATTGTTTCCTTCATCCCCAAAAATATTAGGGAAAAAACAAAGCAGCAATGTAACCGCGAACCCTATTTCAACCACAAACATAACTGGGTTTTTCATCATGTACCGAGGATTCAGTTTTGTAAACGCTCCTATAATTGATGATTTTAGAATATCTTTTGTAATAAACTTTGTTTTTGTTCCTTTATTCATGAAAGTGTCCTCCTTAATTCCACAAGGTTAAATGTTCCGAAATCGGGCCAAGAACCATCGCCGGGAAAAATGTCAACGCGGCAATGATCAAAATGACCATGAACAGTGATATGCCAAACGTCCTGGTATCTGTCTTTAATGTTCCGATAGATTCGCTAACTGGCTGTTTCATCATTAATGAGCCGGCAATAGCCAGTTGGATAATGATGGACAAATAGCGTCCGAAAAACATGACTAGCCCGGTAGTGATATTCCAAAAATATGTATTGTCTCCCAAGCCTTCAAAACCGGAACCATTGTTGGCTGCAGCGGATGCATATTCATATATCACTTGCGTCAGTCCGTGATATCCGGGATTGCTGATTCCGGCCAAACCTGCCGGGACAGCAATAGCTAATGCTGAAAAGGCTAGAATCAACAGCGGGTGAATGATGATGCCAAGCGCTGTGAGTTTCATTTCCTTTCCTTCAATTTTTTTAGACAAATACTCCGGCGTTCGGCCGACCATAAGCCCGCAGATGAACACAGTAAGAATCACATATAGAATCATATTCATCAACCCGACGCCCTTACCGCCAAACACAACATTGAGCATCATATTCATAAGCGGAACAACACCACCTAACGGCGTAAGGGTATCATGCATGTTATTGATGGAGCCGGTGGTAAAGGCCGTTGTCACCGTTGTAAAGAGCGCCGATTGAGCGATTCCAAACCTGACCTCTTTGCCTTCCATGTTGCCCATGCTCTGATTTAATCCAATCTGCTTCAGTATGGGATTGCCGGCTTGTTCAGCTGCAAAGCAGACAATCACGCCCATAATTAAGATGATGAGCATCACGGCGAAAATAGGCTTTGCCTCGCTACCAATCAGAACCTTTTTTTCTTTTCCTTTTTTGGTTTCTTTTTTACGGTTGCGTACCATATGTCCGAATGCTATCACGCACGAACCCGGAAGCAACATCATCGAAAGCATTTCGATTATATTGGTAATCACATTGGGATTTTCAAACGGCGCCGACGAATTAGCTCCGAGAAATCCGCCGCCGTTTGTCCCTATATGCTTGATTGATTCAAGCGCCGCAATTGGGCCCATTGCGATGTCCTGATATTTTCCCGCTATGGTTTGGACAGTGACATTGGCAGATAAGTTTTGTGGTACCCCTTGAGAAACAAGAACCAAGCCGATCAGCAGGGAAAGCGGAAGCAAAACACGTGTTGTGATCCGAATAAGATCGACATAAAAATTGCCCATCGACTTTGTTTTTCCTGCAAGACCGCGCACGAAAGCCATGGCGACGGAAAATCCGGTAGCCGCAGAAGCAAACATCATAAATATAATTACCATCATTTGGCTCAAATATGAAAGCCCTGATTCTCCAGAGTAGTGCTGAAGGTTCGTATTCGTCATAAAACTGATAATCGTATTAAATGAAAGGCTTGGCTCCATCCCGCCAATACCGTTAGGATTCAAAATCGGCAAGGCCTGAATTCTCAGGATCAAATAGCCAACTAGAACCATAATTACGTTGGTTACAAGCATTGCTATAGCATACTGCTTCCAATTCATTTCTTTCTTTTCAATACCGCATACATGGTAAACCGCATTGTCGACTCGGTTAAAAACCGGATCGGCAAAGGTATGTTGGCCTACCGCAATATGATATAAGTACTTTCCCATTGGGATAATAAGGGCAATAAAGATTGCCAATATTAAAATAATTTGTAACATCGTTTTTTCTCCACTTTTCTGTTAAAATTTTTCAGGATTGACTAACGCATATAGTAAGTACGCTCCCAGTGCAATAATCAGAATTCCAAGAATTATCATAATTAATAACCACCTCTACGATTTCTCAACTTGGTGCTCACACCAGTCGGCAAACAACTTAATTAGCAAATAACTGATTGCTAAAATACCAATCATTAAAAAGTCCATATTTAAATCCTCCTATATTTCAATTTTGTTTAGTTTATCACTTCCGCCATTAGGTCGGGGTTAGGGTTTTCGTGTGTGAATTAATACTATATAAAGATAGTCTTTTTTATATAGTATAACCAAAATTGAATTAGAAATGATAAAAGTGAAGATGCAATATCAGTTACTTTTATGAGTAAAAATGCAAATAAAAAAAATCTTGGTTCACAATTAAAGTGAACCAAGATTTTTTGTTAACATTTGCTGCAATTGATTATAGGACTGCTTCTCAAAAATGTATTGTTTTGTATGAAACGTATTAAAGGGATTTTCTGTCATCATCGACTTGCAGCATCCTATAGCCGACACCAATATGTGTCTGAATATACTTTGGCTGTGCGGGCGTATGCTCTATTTTTTTTCTGAGAGTTGCCATAAAAACTCGTAGAGCGGAAACATCGCTGGTGTAATTACCCCAGATTTCATGCAGGATATAATTATGAGTCAGTACTTTACCTACATTCTTTGCCAGCAGGCATAACAGCTTATACTCGATTGGAGTCAAGTGTACTTCCTCGTCATCCAACCAGACACATCCTGCTGCATAATCAATTTTCAAATTCTCGTTAGTAAAGACAGAAGCATCCTTTAACAGCTTATCACTGTCATAACGGACTCGTCGCAGGCTGACCCGGAGTCTTGCCAGTAGTTCTTCTACGCTGAACGGCTTCGTTAGATAATCGTCTGCGCCGGCATCTAGCGCATCTATTTTGTCTTGGACTTCACTGCGTGCGCTGACCACAAGGATGGGAGTGTTTGACCATGCCCGGATTTTTTTTATGATATCCACACCGTCCATATCTGGAAGCCCTAAGTCCAGGATTATGATATCCGGCTGTTTGGAAACGGCTTCTAATATCGAAGCTCCGCCTGTTTCAGCTGTGTGATATAGATATTGCTGTGTTTCCAGTGTTGTAGTAATCAGTTTTCGGATTGCTTTGTCGTCCTCCACTACAAGAATCAATGGTTTATTCATGATAATTTACCTCCTGTGCCTGCAAAGTAAAACAAAATACTGTACCATGCGGGATATTATCCTTAATATCGATTGTACCGCCAAGGGCATTTATAATCGATTTACACAAATATAGCCCCAGGCCTAATCCACGACGTCCATCTCCCCGAATGTTGTCTGCTGTATAAAACATCTCAAACAACTTTGATTTTGCTTTATCTGATATACCGGGGCCGTCATCAGAAATTTCTATAAGAACCATCTGCTTTTCGCGCTTCGCAGAGATGATAATATGCGATCCGGGCGGCGTATATTTGATAGCATTGTCCATAATATTGATAATGACCTGAATAATCAACCGAGAATCCATTTTGGCCATCAGAAATTCGTCATCCAATACTGTCTCAATTTTATGTTCCACACTGTTGCGATTAATATGAAGCAATGCTTCTGTAAAGACTTCCTCTAAAAGTTCAGACTGCATATTTAAATTTAACGTGCCATTGTCGATTCGCGTAATCGAAAGCAAATTTTCCACCAAATTGATAAGCCACATCGAATCATCATAAATATCCGAATAAAGACTTTTTTTCTGTGCGTTGTTCAGCACTTCGGAATTCCCCATAAGAATTCCCGCATTTCCTGAAATACTGGTAAGTGGAGTGCGCAAGTCATGGGAGATAGCCCGAAGCAGGTTTGCTCGGAGTTGTTCTTGCTGCATTTGAATTGAAATCTGTTTTTGTGCTTCATTCGAGTTTTCTTTTTCAAGTGCCATTGCACATTCATTAAGCATGGCAATCATCAGGCTTTTTTCAAATGCTTCCAAAGGAGATTCCTTATCCATGACAATTCCCGCAACGGCAAATACTGAATTGCCGTTGCGTACCGCAAGATATAAACATTTAGCAGTGGATAATGTGTTTGTGGTAGCACCGGCATGTTTATTATTCATATAGACCCATTCGGCAACTGCACGTTCATCTGTTTTAAGATACGCCTGTGAATCAACAGAATCTTCCTTTGGAAAAACAATCGGCTCAGATAGCGTATTTTGCTTTGCAGCGTAAATAATTATAGTCCTGCCTAACAGCTTTACCATTTGATGTGCCGTTTCGATTAAAATATCCGATTTATTTTTCGCCTGTTGTAATTTTCTGCTCGTTTCCAAAAGCACCTCAGTACGATGCGCTTTTTGTGCGGATTGGCGGGCTTGCTCTTTTACCTGCTTGGTCAGAGTGCTGGTAATTAAAGATGCTACCAACATAATCAAAAAGGTTACCGGGTAACCCGGATCAAACGCTTGAAAAGAAAAACGGGGCTCCGTAAAGAAATAGTTGAATAAAAGCACGCCTAATACCGACGATACGGCGCTATACATTCTACCCCGTGTAACTATGGCATTCAGCTGAACGCCCAGAATATATACTGTTATTATATTTGCTATGCTAAAATTCAAAGAAGTAAACAAAAATCCAATCAAGGTACAAATTACCAGAATACTTACGGATTTGGCTGTGTCGACCAACGACAGGCCCGATGGTTTTGCAAACTTAGGAAAGTTTATATAGGAAGACGACTGCGTATCGGGAATAATATAAATGTCAATAGTTGGCGCGTACGCAGTCAGTTTATCAACAAAATTGGATTTTACAAACCATTTTCTGGTATGTGCTGAGCGTCCCATGACAATCTTTGACACACGGCTTGATCTAGCGTATTCCGCAATCTGCGCGGGAATATCATCGCCATACACAGTCGCAATTTGCGCACCAAGTTGCTCAGCCAGTCTTAGGTTTTCCATTAAACTCATCATGTTTTTGTTGTCTGATTCTTCGGCTTCAGACGTTTCCACAAATAATGCAGTAAAAGTGCCGTGAAAAGCATCTGCTATTCTTGCTGCCGTACGGATAACTTTTGCGTTGGAAGCAGCTGATGACAGACAGACTAAAATATGCTCATTGGCATATTGAGTTTTGCTTTTTGCTTGGTCACTGTTTTGTATTTCATTGTTGATAGCCGTGCGGTTAACCTTATCAGCAGTCCGGCGCAAAGCTATTTCGCGAAGCGCAATCAAATTTTCTTTAGTAAAAAAATTTCCAAGCGCCCTTCGTGCTTGTTCTTCCCGGTAGATATTCCCTTTGTTTAATCGGTCTATCAAGTCATCCGGTTCAATATCAACCAATTCAATTTGATCAGCGCTGTCAAATACGCTGTCTGGAATACGCTCTCGTACGGATATTTCGGTAATGGAGGCTACAACATCATTCAGGCTTTCGATGTGCTGAACATTGATCGTAGTATATACATCAATTCCCGCCTGCAGAAGCTCATCCACATCCTGGTATCTTTTTTTGTGGCGGCACCCATCTACATTAGTATGTGCCAGTTCATCCACTAAAATAAGCTGGGGCTTACGCCGAATAGCTCTGTCCAAATCAAATTCCGCTAAAGTGATGCCTTTATATGATATTTCCAAGGGGGCTAAAACCTCCAGCCCTTCTAAACAAGCCATTGTTTCCGGTCGAGCATGGGGCTCAATATAACCGGCGACCACATCAATTCCGTCTTTCTGCGCCTCATGGGCGTCGTTGAGCATGGTACAGGTTTTGCCAACACCTGCCGCATAACCGAAATATATTTTCAGTCTGCCACGTCTTTTTACCGTCGGTATGGGGGGCTCAACCTGGGAATCGAAATTTGTTTGATTGATAGTCATATAAGATGCACCTCCTTTTGTAAATTCGTACGATCTCAAAAACTCAGAGAGCTTTTTTTGTATCTTTCACAGTTCAGCTTTTTCGCTTCAGCCTTACTTTTTTATCAAAATTTCTAAAAATATTTCCTGCAAAATAGCCATATTTAAACATTTATATTTGCAGGTGTCTTAACTTTCGCAAATCAACCCCAGAATCAAAGTGAATGATGATTGTTCCCCTGTCTTATGATCTGGAGGTATTTATGTTACGAGTTTGGACGCCTCATTTGCCGTGATCAACGTTCACTTGAATGCCGGGGTTAAGTGATTACTCAATTCTTTATATTTTTCAGTATAACATAGTAAAAATCAGTATAGTGTTATAACTTTATCTGTGGTATTAAGATACTATTAAGATATAGTGTCTGAAATATAAAAACACTTTGCGTAAACTTACATTTGATTTTGTTTTTCAGAGGTTTCCCTATCGCTATACAAACGGTGTTCTGGAAGGATTAAACACTAAAATAAAAACCATCAAACGGATTGCTTTTGGTTATAAATCTTCTTTCATTTCAGAAACAGAATTCTCATTACACCGGGTTGCCTAAACTAAAAGCAGCCTCGGACTATTTTCCTTCTTAGTCTGCTATGTTAATTATAAATTTTTGATTTTTTCTTATCTTCTACTACCAACACCATTTGACAAAGAGCCAAAAAAAGCTGCTCATCCAAGGAATGAACCTGGGACGAACAGCTTTTTCAGTTTTAGTTATTTGATGTATATGGTAAAAGCGCAACATTTCGCGCCCGTTTAATGGCTTCTGTTACTTTTCTTTGATGTTTTGCACAAGTACCAGTGGCTCGTCTTGGTAAGATTTTGCCACGTTCAGAAATAAATTTCTTGAGTGTAATGACATCTTTATAATCAACCTGTTCTACTTTTCGTTCGCAGAACTCACAAACTTTTCTTCTTTTTTTAAACGGTTTTGGCATTAAATTTTCCTCCTATTCTTAGAAAGGTATATCGTCGTCGTCGGCCATCAAATGAAAATCTTCATCCAAGCCCATCACTGACATATTATTATCTGATCGTGGTGCAGTAGGTTGTTGATTTCCGCCTGTTGAATCTTTACGGCTGGATGACAAGAAACTAATCTCATCTGCAACGACCTCTGTTACATAGCGTCGTTGACCGTCCTGTGCGTCGTAACTTCTTACCTGTAGTCGTCCTGACACACCAATTTGGCTGCCCTTAGACAGATATTGACCCGCAATTTCTGCTTGTTTTCCCCATACCACAATCGGTACAAAGTCTGCTTCTTTTTGACCATCTTTGTTTTTAAAACGACGATCTACAGCTAGGGTAAATGTGGCTACCGCTTTGCCTGTTGTCGTGTTTTTTACATCAGGATCTCGGGTTAGTCTTCCTACTAAAATTACTTTATTCACAGAAATGCCCCCTTATTTCTCTTTATTAATAATGATATTTCGAATAAATGGTTCAGTAATCTTGTATAAATGATCCAATGCATCAAGTACTGAGTTTTCAGCATTAAATTCTACTAAAACATAGTAACCTTCTTGATACTTTTTATCAATATCATAGGCTAATTTTCTTTTGCCCCATTCATCAACTTTTCCAACTGTTCCAGCTGTTTCAATTACAGCTTTAACTTTACCAATCAATTCTTCTATTGTTTCTTTTTCAAGATCCGGCTTTAAAACAAATAATGTTTCATACGCTCTCATTCCATTTCACCTCCTCATGGACTATGGCTCACTTTTCCAGCAAGCAAGGATACCAGCTTTTAATTATATCATAAATTTAAATCCTTGCAAGCCTTTTCTCGTTTTTTCATAAAGTTTCTTTTAATACTATTATTGTTTTATACAAAGGCATTAAATATAATCGGAGTCATGAAAGATTCTATAAATGCAGCTACGATAAACAGCGGAATGATCCAAAGAAAAAAAATCTGCAAACTGGCAAGGATTGCCTGTTTTAATTCTCCTTTAAAATTTTTTTTGGTCACCGTTTTTACGAGCACATAACAAATGTGAACGCCTAGCGTCACACTTAAAATCAACGCCGGTATCTCAATAATGCCATGGGGAAGAATTCCTGCCAGAAAGGGAATCCATCCAACCCCGTCGATCTGATAAACCGCACCAATTAAACCAACAATCGTAGCATTTGACAGTAGGGAAAATATCGGAAGAAACAAAAACGGAATAAAGCCCGCAGCAATGGTCAGTCCCCCTGCCCAAAGATTGTTAATAAAAATCCAGAACCATAAACTTAATCCGGTATTATTTAAAATGTCTTTTCCTTGAAATAGCGTAACTAACTCTTTGTAATAGACTTCTGTAGTCTGCGGGTTATTTTGAAATAGCATGACATTAATAATAACGAATGCTACAAAAAGACCTAGAAAAATATAATAAGTTTGTTTGAGATTTTCAAAAAAATATTTTCCAGCACTATTCCATTCTCTAATAATGAACTTTTTCATTACTCTGCCTGACCCTCATTCGTTATCACTTTTTTAATTTGTTTATTAAATTTTGATCGTTGTAACATCACGATATGGCCACAACCCATACATCTAATTTTTATATCTGCACCCAATCGAATGATTTCCCACTGGAAGCTGCCGCAAGGATGTTTTTTTTTCATTTCGACTCGATCGCCTAATGCGTATTCTTTACTTTCCAAATTTCACCTCTGCGCTTTTTTATCTGATTCTCCGGTATAAATAAAGGACTTATTGTATGGAATTTCAATTCCCTTCTCGTGAAACACTTCTTTTATTCTTTGACGCAATACCGTTTCTGCTTTAAATTTAGAAGCGGCATCCTCATCACAACTGATTCGAATATTCACAGCTAACGGACCCATGTCTGTTACCCCAATAACTTCCGGACAGGTTTTAAACAATTCTTCATGACTTTCAAAAAGTTCCTTACAGATGTCATTAAGGATATCTGTAACCTTGCTGATGTCCTCTTCATAAGAAATCCCTACATTTACAGTCGCCTTGATATGCCCTTTTGAATAATTTATCAAACGATCAATCTTTCCATTATGTATGATAAAAAGTCCGCCGTCGAACTCCCTGATATTTGTGGTTCGCATTCCAATTGCTTCAACGATACCATAGTGATTTTCGTCAATAATAATATAATCTCCTACACAAAACTGATTTTCAAAAACAATCACAAACCCACTCATCACGTCTTCTACAATTCCCTTTGCTCCAAAACCAATGGCCAGGGTTCCGACACCTGCTACAGCCAAAAGAGAGCTGACATCCATAAATTGTCCTAGTATGATAAGAATTACCACTGTCCATATACCACTTCTCACAACTGTTTTTGTGACATGGTTTAATGTCACGACCCGACGTGATTCTCTTACATCAATGCCTGATTTTAATGAATCAAAAATACGATTGACAATACCAAATATAATTTTAATACTCACCATCGCTGCCACCAATACCAGAAGCGAAATTAGAATTTCTTCCAGCAGATTTCCAAAATTAATTTGCGTTGTGACTTTTTGATAATTATCGATCAAGTATCCCATAATGCCCTCCTATTGTATTCCTAAAAAGTTCATGATCCAGGGCAACCCTATTTGAAAGAGCGTACTTTTTTCATAAGTAGGAAGATTTGCAGCCCCGCCAGTGTATACATTTAATACTGTACACACCCAAAGCACAACTCCCAACAAACAAAGTGCCAAAACCAATCCTATTAAAAGCCCTAACAATCGGTTGATACCGCCAATAATGGGAATTTTTGAAATACCGCTAAAAATAATTTGTAGCATCCAAACAATAATTGATACTAAAAAAACAATAATTAGGAAACTGATGCTTTGTGCAATCCCATGGGTTAATATCTCCGTCATTGCACTTAGGCTTTGATTCAACATTAACTGCCCACCGTTAATGATCGCTTGCGTCGATGCGTCATTTACCTGAACACTTTGTTGTCCCACATCAATGAGTGATTGAGCAACCGCTTCTAAATTTATTTTCTGCATTAGACTATTAAATATTCCTAAGCTTATTAACCAATCTCCTAACATTGGAGAAAAAATCCAAGCTATTGCAAAAGATGCAATAAATCCCCCAAAAGTAATCAGGGTTTTTATTGCACCTCGTTTATATCCAATAAGTCCTGAAATTGCACAAATCAGGATACAAATTAAATCTAATGATGTTAATGCTGCAAAACTCATTTTTTATTCCTATAATATTCTTCGATGTCTTCCTCGTTGATGATTCGAATTGCGCTTGTTTCCTTCAAGAATGATTTATCATTACTTTCATGATGTTTTCTCATTTCTTCCTCGGCTTGCTCCAAAGTCATTGGTTCTGTTACATCCCATTCATCTGCAACTATTGTTTTTTCTGTTGTTTCGCTGTTTTCAGCCTTAATTTCCGGCATTCTTTTAGGTTCAATGCTTTCAATTCCTGTTGAAAACGCTGTTTGTTCATCAACAGACGCTATTCTTTCAAAGAGACCTTTTTCGTTTTTCGGCGTTTTCGGGTCAATTAATCTTTCCCTGTCATTATCTATATATAATTCTTTGTCGTTTCCACTTGGATAATCATCTTCAATGATCACCCCGGTCATGTTCATACTTACCGATTCTTTTGGGGTAAATCCTTCATTGATCATCTCATCCGAAAGACCATCGATGCCAATACTTGTGCGTTTCGGTAATCTCGACTTTTTCTTTGATTTTTTCTTTTCTTTCTTTTTATTTAAATCCTCTTGAATTTCTTTTTCTTTTTCGTTTTCTGCTTTTGTTTCTTCTAAATATTTATGTCCCATTATTCGCCCTAAAAATATTCCAATCATTTGAAACACCACCGTGAAAATTAGCGAAATTCCAAAAAAGATAAATATTGAGATGTCACTGCCAATCAATTGATAAATCAGTCCAAACGGCAAATACCAAAAGATTGTTGGTGCTGCCAAAAAAGCGAATTGATTCCAAACACTGCTTGTATCTTGGCCAGGTGCAAATACAGACACTGCTGTCAGTAATACTGTAAGAACAACAATCGGTATTAAGCTAAAAAATATGTACTTGAAAATTTTTGGTTTTTCGTTTCCGCTAATATTTTTAAAACAAACAACAAACAACGTAATCCAAAAAATTCCGATTGTCAATAACTGCACCCCGCTAAATAAATATTCGAAATTATCTGTTCTAATAATATCAAAAACGCACTTAAATATTAAAACAATCACTAGGTATAGAATATTTCCTAAAACTGCCGCCTCAAGAGGTGACAATCGTCTCTTTCTTTTGATTTGATTCATTTTTTCTCCATTTCATGATTTAAATGTCTTATTTTATTAACTTGTCCTTAGTCTACCTTTTCATATCCTAAAAGCTCCAGGATACGATCCAATTCCTCTAGAGATGAATAGACAAACTCAATTTTTCCTTTTTTTCCGCGATTCTGCAAATTAACTTTTGTTTTGTATTTCTCTTCTAAGCCTTCCTGAATTTCTGTGATGTATGCACTATTATCTTCTTTCTTTTTTTGCAGTAGTTTTACAGAACCTTCCATTTGCATCTTTTTTATCCGCTTTTCTGCTTCTCTGACACTTAATCTCTTTTCTATGATTTCATTGGAAAATGCTTCCATTTTATCCGGATCTTCTAAAATAAGGATGGCTCTGGCATGTCCTGGTGTGATCATCCCCTTAGCTACCTCATTTTGAATTGACTTTGGAAGCTTTAAAAGTCTGAGTGTATTGGCAACCGCTGTTCGACTTTTTCCTATCCGAATACCAATTTCTCCTTGAGTCATATTGAAGTTTTCCATTAACCCTTCAAACGCTAGGGCTTCCTCAATACTATTGAGATTTTCTCTTTGAACATTTTCAATGATAGCGATCTCTAAAACTTCTTCTGGCGGAAGATCTTTAACTATCACCGGGACTTCTTTTAATCCGATCATATTTGCTGCCCGCCACCGTCTTTCTCCTGCAATAATGGTATAACCTTTTGCTTCAGGTTTTACGACTAAGGGCTGTATAATGCCATGTTCTTTTATTGAAATACCTAATTCTTCAAGTTTTCCACGATCAAAATTCTTGCGCGGTTGATTTGGATTGGGTCGTACGTTATTGGTTTTTACATAGAAAACCAACTTTTCAACATCAACCTCTAGCGCCTCATCATCTTTTGAAGTGATAACTTCCTCGGGAAACAACGCTCTAAGACCTTTTCCTAACCCTGTGTTTTTTCCCATAACTACTCCTGTCTTTGTATGAATTCTTTAGCCAATGCACGATATGCTTTCGCTCCTTTTGAAGAGTTGGCATACTCAAAAATGGTTTGCCCATAGCTTGGCGCCTCAGCCAACCTGATATTTCTGGGAATCATTGTTTCATACACCTTGTCTTTAAAATAATCCACAACTTCATCAACCACTTGATTGGATAAGTTTGTACGGCTGTCAAACATCGTCATAAGAACTCCTTCAATTTCTAATTCTGGGTTCAAGCCCTGTTTGACCAAGCTGATCGTGTTCATTAGCTGGCTGACTCCCTCCAATGCATAAAATTCACATTGAATTGGAATTAGTACACTGTTTGCCATCGCTAATGCATTGATCGTTAATAAGCCTAGTGATGGCGGGCAATCAATAAAAATATAATCGTAATACGCTTTTACATTTTCAATGCAGCTTTTTAGACGCAACTCTCTTTGCGGCAAATTTATCAATTCAATTTCTGCTCCGGCTAAATCTGGATGTGACGGTAGGATATGAAGGTTCTCATAAGATGTTGTTAATATAATCTGTTTCAAATCATCACCATGAATGATACCATTATAAACACTTCTCTCAAGATTGCTTTTTTCAATACCAAATCCACTGCTCGTGTTTCCTTGTGGATCAATATCAATAACGAGTATCCGGTATCCTTCCATGCTCAGGGCAGTGGTTAAATTAATATTTGTGGTTGTTTTTCCAACGCCACCTTTTTGATTGAATACTGCCACGATTTTCGCCATGTTTTACTCCTTATTTATGTTTTATTGTTATTTAGCTCGTCAACCACAATGTTCGCCACTAAGTTTTCACATGTTTCACGTGAAACATCTTCAAAATCCAAAAAAATATTATCACATTACCCTTTATTTCTTCTTGTTATTTATACCATTAAATTGGGAAGCTTTCTTTTTTGATTTTTCCATTGATTCTCGGGAATTGTATTGGTGTCTTTCTAGCTTTTTCAACATTCATTATAACATGAACATAATCGCTTTGCAGTAATAAACCTTTTTTTACATTGATAATTTTCCCGCCAAGAATTTCAATCGGTTTTTTTGCCGATTCTAACTCTTCTTCATAATCTTTCCCTTTCATTGGCAGAAATTGTCCTCCCACTCTTGTTAAGGGCAAACAATATTCAGCAAGAAGCGTCAAATTTGCAACCGCCCGTGATGTTACCACTTCATAAGACTCTCTAAATTCCGGATCTTGTCCAAGCTCTTCTGCTCTTCCATGAAGTATGTTGATGTTATCAATGTCTAATTCTTTTGCAATTGCTTTAACCACATTCAACTTCTTTTTTGTTGAATCCATCAGGGTAATCTCCGCATCTTCAAGGATAATTGCTAATGGAATGCCTGGAAATCCGCCGCCTGTCCCCACATCCAGTATTTTTGCTTTTGGATTTTTAATCAATTTAAGTAAAGTCAATGAATCCAGTATATGCAATTGTATAAATTCATCCTCATCTGTTATTCTGGTTAGATTAATCTGCTTATTCTTCTCCAGTAATTTATCCATATAGGCCAGTAGCTTATCACCTTGTTTTTCAGTGATGGCGATATCAAATTGTTCTCCCTGCTGTATTAATTTCTGTATGCGGTTATTCATTTTCACTTTCTTCCTTTTCTGTCCCAATTTTTCGTCTGCGTTGTTCTAATGCGATTAATAAAACGGATATATCCGCTGGGGATACACCAGAAATACGGGACGCCTGACCAATTGATGTCGGCTTGATTTCCTGTAGCTTTTCAATTGCTTCAATTCGGAGTCCCCTTATCTCCTCAAAATTAAGATCTTTTGGTATTCTCTTGTTTTCCAGTTTCTTAAATTGTTCCACCTGGGCTAATTGCTTTTTAATATATCCTTTATATTTTATCTGAACTTCGACTTGTTCAACGACACTCCAGTGAAGAGATGGCCGCTCAAGATCAAAAGTTTCTGTTTGAAGATATTTTATTTCCGGCCTCCTAATAAGTTCCCCAAGTGATGTGCCATGTCTAATTTCAGAACTTCCTAATGCTCTCATGATGGCATTGTTTTCAGGACTTGCTTTAACCAGCACTTCGTCTAAACGTTTTATTTCCATTTCAATAGCAACTTTTTTATCTAAAAACTTATCATATCGTTTATCATTAATCAAACCCACCCGACGTCCAATTGGTGTCAATCTCAAATCTGCATTATCCTGCCTGAGCAATAATCGATATTCGGAACGAGATGTCATCATTCGATAAGGCTCATCAATGCCCTTTGTTATAATATCATCAATAAGTACGCCAATGTACCCCTCTGAACGATCAATAATTACAGGTTGTTTACCTAGTAAATATTGCCCAGCATTTATTCCCGCTATCAGGCCTTGGGCACCTGCTTCTTCGTAACCAGATGTGCCATTAATTTGTCCGGCAAAAAAAAGGCCTTCTACCTCTTTAGATTCCAGCGAAGCTTTTAAACGGGTTGGATGAATACAATCATATTCAATGGCATATGCTGAACGCATGAACTCTACCTTTTCCATTCCCGCCACGGTACGGTATAATGCAATTTGGACATCTTCAGGCAAACAAGATGACATTCCCTGAACATACACTTCATTTGTTTTTAATCCTTCCGGCTCCATAAATATCTGATGACGGTCTTTGTCGTGAAACCGCATCACTTTTGTTTCAATAGAAGGGCAATACCGTGGTCCAATACCTACAACATCCCCTGTGAATAATGGCGATCTTTCTAAATTTTCATTAATAATTCGATGGGTTTCTTTATTAGTATATGTTAAATAACAAGGAACTTGTTTGATTTCGATTTTATCAGTTTCGAATGAAAACGGCACAATATGCTCGTCTCCTTCTTGAATGGTCATTTTAGAATAATCCAGGGTCTTCGCATCAACTCTGGCAGGCGTTCCTGTTTTAAATCGCTGAAGTTGAATACCATTTCTTTCTAGACTATCCGATAAGTGCATTGCCGGAAATAATCCATTAGGCCCTCCGTCATACTGTATATCTCCTATGATGATCCGCCCTCTTAAATAGGTTCCACTGCATATAATAGCGGCTTTACAAGTGTAAACAGCACCGGTATTTACCATCACACCTGTGATTTTTCCATTTTCAACCAAAATTTCTGTTGCCTCTTGTTGTTTTAAAAGTAAGTTCTCCTGATTTTCAATGACTTTTTTCATTCGAAACTGATAGGCTTTTTTATCAGCCTGTGCTCTTAATGAATGAACCGCCGGCCCCTTTGCCGTATTTAGCATTTTGCATTGAATCATTGTCGCATCAATATTTTTTCCCATTTCCCCACCAAGAGCGTCAATTTCTCGCACCAAATGTCCCTTTCCGGTTCCACCAATGGATGGATTACAAGGCATCATTGCTACCGAATCTAAATTTATGGTTAAAAGAAGTGTTTTTAATCCTAATCTTGCGCTGGCAAGGGCAGCTTCTGAGCCGGCATGTCCGGCACCGATTACGACAATATCATAGTCTCCTCCTGGGTAAGTCATTCTTCTTTCCTCTACTTTCCAATACAAAAATTTTTAAAAATCTGATCAATGATATCCATTCCCACTGCTTTTCCGGTGATTCCTCTGAGTGACTCTAGTGCTTCCATAATATCAATGGAGACCAGCTCAATCGGCATTTGACTTTTCATCGTTACAATCGCATTCTCTAAACTTTTTTTTGTTTCTTCCAGTAATTGTATATGTCTTGTATTGGTAATAAGATAATCCGCTTCCTGGTTAACTGTTCCTTCATAAACCATTTCAATCATTTTCTTTTTTAGAATTTCAATTCCTGATTCTTCAATCAAAGACATTGGAATCCATGGATCTGATATTTCACAATCTTTTTCGATGATTGTATCTGTTTTATTTGCTATATAAATCGTTTTTCTGTTTTGCAACAATTCAAGAAGCTGTTTTTCCCCAGCTGATATTTCTTTCGAAATATCGCGCATAAAGATGACCAAATTAGTTTGATTTAAAAGAGCTTTTGATTTTTCTACCCCTATTTTTTCAACCACATTGTCTGTTTCTCGAATTCCCGCAGTATCAATAATTTTAAAGGGAATTCCTTCGATATTAATATATTCTTCAATCATATCTCGAGTGGTTCCTGGCACTTCTGTTACAATCGCTTTGTTTTCCATCAGAAGGGTATTCAATAGGGAAGACTTTCCTACATTAGGCTCCCCTAAAATAGCTGTGGTAATCCCTTCCCGATAAATTTTCCCCGTTTCAGCTACCACAAGTATTTCTTCGATCTTTTTAAGTAATTTAATGATTTCTTCATGAATAAAGTCATAGGTGATTTCTTCAATATCATATTCAGGATAGTCAATATTTACTTCCATATGTGATAAAACCCCAACAAGAATTACATCTAAATCTTCTAGTTTTTCCGATAATCGCCCTTCTAACTGGGCTACGGAATATTCTAAAATTTTTTCAGTTTTTGCATTAATAATATCCATTACTGCTTCTGCCTGGGTAAGATCGATTCGTCCATTTAAAAATGCACGCTTTGTAAATTCCCCTGGTTCTGCTAATCTCGCTCCGGATTTAATCACCAATTTTAGTATTTTTCGCAGGGGGACAATCCCCCCATGACAATTAATTTCAACAATATCTTCAACCGTGTATGAGTGGGGCGCCTTCATTTTCGAAATTAAAACCTCATCAATATCCTTATTTGTGATAGGATCCATAATCCTTCCATATAACAACTCATGGCTTTTTGCTGCTTCTAATGTTTTTCCTTTTGGGTTAACAAAAAGACTATTGCCAATTTCTATGGCTTTATTTCCACTTATTCTTATAATACCAATTCCTGCCCCGCCCATACCTGTGGCAACTGCAGCAATGGTACCTTCATTCAATAATAAGACTTCCACTTTTTTCTCCTGACTAAATAATTCTTTCCTAATTTATAATAATATAATAAATTAAAGTCTCTGACAAGACCGCTGTTGCTAAAAAAAGGACGCCTCACAGGCTAACTTAAAAAGTTATTTTGTGACACGCCCTTTTAAAAAAATTTAGTTTTTATCTTTCAACTGAATGACAATCCGTCGATATGGTTCTTCGCCTTCGCTGAATGTAAAAACCTTTTCGTGATTTTGAAGTTTCGCATGAATCACACGTCTTTCTGATGGATTCATCGGCTCAAGGATCATTTTCTTTTGATAATAAATAGCTTTGTTTGCCATTTTTTCTCCCAGATCTTCTAATGTCTTTTCTCTCTTGGCACGGTAATTTTCTGTATCTAGAACCACTCTGACATATTCTTCATTTTTGCGATTAATAACTAAACTTACTAAATATTGAAGCGAATCTAAGGTTTGACCTCGGCGTCCGATAAGAACACCCATATCAGTGCCTTCTAAGTTAATGAATAAAATCTTGTCTTCAAGACGTGTCTTGATTTTACAAGCAATTTTCATGGCATTAAATACGTCATTTAAAAAATCGAGGGCGCGTTGTTCCGGATCATTAATGAGCGTAATTTCAACAATCGCCTCCTTTTTCCCAAAAATCTTCATCAAACCACTATCTGGCACTTGTAATATAGTCGTTTCAACTTGATCCTTAGTAACACCGAGCTGTAGCAAACCATTATTAATGGCCTCTTCTACCGTTTTACCAGTACCCGTTACTGTTTTATTCATTTTTCCTCCCCTTAGCTTTCAGTTCATTTTTACTTGTTATTATAACGTTCCTTGGCTTTCTGATAGGCTTCTTCTTGATCTTTATCTCTTTTTGGTATTTCAGCCGTTGGTTTTTTTCGTTGCTGAACCTGTTTTTGCTGTATCTTTTTTCCTGAAGCCGGTCGTGTTAAAGGTTTCTTGGCTTCATCATCCGGAATACTTTTCTTTTTATCTTTCTTTTGATCATATGGATTATTTGCAGCTCGCTTTGCAGCTATTTCTGCTTTTCTCTCTTGCTCTGCTTCGCGAACACGTCGTTCCGCTTCTTCAATCGAATAATCAGGTTCCGGCATACGCATCATTGCAAATTGTTGAACAAAAGTAAACATATTTTGAACCACCCAATATAATGCGACTCCAGCCGGCATATTGATAGCCATATATCCAATCATGATCGGCATAACGTAAAGCATAATTTTTTGGGTTTTTGCATTGGGATCATCCGGATTTGCCGTAGATGAAGCCATCATAAATTTTTGCGTAATAAACGTAAATAACGCAGCTAAAACTGGCAATATATAATACGGGTCAGTATTACTAAGACTAGTCATCCATAAGAAAGACATGTCAAAGGTACCAATAGTCCCATGAAACACCCAAAGATCAGGCGATTTTAACGTACCATATAAACCAATCAAAATCGGAAACTGGATTAATAAAGGTAGACAGCCTCCGGCTGGATTAACCTTAAATGTCTTGTATAACTTCAGCGTTTCTTCATTTAATTTTTCTTTGTTGTTTTTGAACTTTTTTTGCAACTTTTGTAATTCAGGCTGAAGACGCTGCATGTCCTTCATTGATTTGGTCTGCTTAATATTTAGCGGAAGCAGACAAATCTTCGTTAATATTGTAAATATTATAATTGCCCAACCATAATTGTGAACAATTTCGAAAATTTGAAAAAGCACCCATCCAAAAATATTGTATAAAAAATCCATTCTTTAACTCCTTAAGGTATTTCTCCCTAAAAATTCTCTTTAGGGAAGGGGATCATATCCCCCGGGATTAAAAGGATGGCATCTAAGAATGCGTTTTCCACCCAAATAGCTACCCTTTATCACACCGTATTTTTCAACGGCCATAATAAAATATTCTGAACACGTTGGACTAAAACGACAATTTTTTCCTAAAAATGGTGAAATAAATTTCTGGTAACCTCTAATGATTATTACAAGGAATTTTTTTATCATTTTATGGCCTCATAAGATTCTTTTTATAAAACAAATGGTTTAATGATTTTTCTAAACTGCTAAACGCCACCATTGTTATGGATTCTTTAGCAATTAAAATAATATCATAACCTTTTATAAAAGAATCTTCATTATGACGATATGCCTCTTTGGTTCTTCTTTTTATTTTATTTCGCACTACAGCTCGTTTGGAGACTTTTTTACTTACAATTATTCCCAAACGATTTTCTTTATAATCGTTTTTTAAATAATAAATAACAAAAGCTTTGTTTCCAAACACATCCCCCTTTTGAAAAACAGATTTAAATTCATTTTCTTTTTTAAGGGAATTTATTTTTACCAAAGGAAGTCTCCTTAATTTTTATTAAACAAAAGACCGTTTTTGAAAAACGGTCTACAAAAGAACTATGCTGATAATTTTTCTCTTCCTTTTCGTCTTCTCTTTTTTAAAATAAGTCGACCACTTTTGGTAAACATTCTTTTTCTAAACCCATGTTCTTTTTTTCGTTGTCTAACTTTTGGTTGATAAGTTCTTTTCACTTCGACACCCCCTGACTTAATCTTTATATTTATTTGTTTCCAAGCTAACAAGACTTTTACCCTAGAATTATATAGTTTTGCCCATTCTCTGTCAAGTTTTATTATTGTACTATTCAAAAGTCTTATTAATCTTATGTTTATTTTAATTGTATTGAATGCTCTTAAACAATTTGTTATACTAGTATCATCAATAATCTGTGGATAAGTTCAAAGGTTTTATCATTTTATCCACAATTATCACTTTTTTGTGGATAAAATGGGGATAACTTGTTCATATTTTGTGCACATTGCTGTATTTTTGTCTTTTTTTATTGGGATAACTTTTTTCAATTATCCACAATGATTCTTAACTTTTACTTGATTTTTTTATCTATTCACATTAAAATAGACTTCCTGTGCATAAAAAAAGATCTTATCCACAATGATACAACTTTAAATTTTTAAGAAATTGGAGGTTCATTTCATGGACACTTCGTTTAAAAAAATATGGGATTCTGCGCTTGAACTAATCAAGCCTGATATTAGTCCGACAAGTTTCAATACCTGGTTTTTAAAAATCAAACCCATAAATTATGTAAACAACACCTATTACTTTTTATCTGAAAATGAATTTGAAAAAGGAATATTGGAAAGCCGCCATATTCCACTAATTACCAATGCTTTAGCTGAGGTCACCGGAAAACCCGGAACCGTTAAAATTGTATTAAAAGAAGAGGATGCCATGATTTCTCAGGTAAACGCTCCGCCTGATGATTCAAACTCCTTTGTTGAAGATAACATTTCTTTACACCCAAATAACTCAATGAATCCCAAATATACATTTGATAGTTTTGTAATCGGTGAAAACAACCGTTTTGCCCATGCTGCCTGCGTTGCTGTTTCAGAAGCACCCTCTGAAAGATACAATCCGTTATTCATTTATGGCGGCGTTGGTTTAGGTAAAACTCATCTCNTGCAAGCAATTGGACATTATATTTTATCTTATGCCCCTAATAAAAAAGTTGTTTATGTTTCCTGTGAAAAATTTACAAATGATTTTATCGATGCAATCCAAAATAAAACAAATATTGCTTTTAGAAATAAATATCGTAATGCCGATATTCTTTTAATTGATGATATTCAATTTTTGGCAAAAAAGGAAGGAACACAGGAAGAATTCTTTCATACCTTTAACACCCTTCAACAGGAAAATAAACAGATTGTTATCAGCAGTGATCGACCGCCAAAAGAAATACCAACCCTTGAAGAACGTTTGCGTTCACGTTTTGAAAGTGGATTGATTACTGATATATACGCTCCCAATTTTGAAACTCGTATTGCAATCATTCGAAAAAAAGCAGAATCATTCAGTGATGAAATTCCTACTGAAGTTTTAAGTTTCATTGCTGATAGTATTCATTCGAATATCCGAGAGCTTGAAGGTGCTTTAACGACTGTTTTCGCTTATTCAAAACTTCACAACGCTCCAATCAATATTGAATCTGCCAAAAATGCTTTAAAAGATATTTTTAGAAAAAAAGAAGATATTGTTATTACTAGTGAGTATATTAAGGAAGTAACCGCAAAATACTTTAATATAACCGTTGAAGATATGAATTCTAAAAAAAGAACGCGTTCTATTTCTCTTCCCCGTCAGGTTGCTATGTATATCACCCGTGATATCACTGATCTTTCACTTCCGCGTATCGGTGAAGAATTTGGTGGAAGAGACCACTCAACTGTTATTCATGCTTGTCAAAAAATAACCGAAGATATGGCTACTAACACAGATTTTAAAAATTTGATCTTACGTATTCAACGAGAAATTAATGGAAATTAATAACTCACATTTTTACCTTTTTATTAAACTAGTTATCCACAACTTATCCCCCTTAGTTTTTTCGATTTTTTGATATTAGGAACGACTTTAAGGGGTTATCCACACTATCCACACCCCCTACTACTATTACTAATATATAAATATATATTAGTATATATAAAAGGGGTTTTAAAACAAATTACAAAGGAGGTATTTTTATGAAATTCAATTGTTCAAAAGAAAGCTTGATGAGCGCTTTAGCAATTGCTCAAAAAGCTGTTTCTGCAAAAACAACACTTCCGATACTTGAAGGCATACTTTTTAGTGTCGCTAATAATAATTTATTATTAAGAAGTACTGATTTAGAAATTGGTGTTGAAGTTAATATTCCTGCTGAAGTTGATACCGAAGGTGATATTGTTTTGTCTTCATCAATCATTGGTGAACTTATCCGTAAAATGTCAGGATCTGATGTTTTTTTTGAAAGTGATGAGCATCATCAAATAAAAATTGAATGTCTTTTATCAAACTTTACCTTAAAGGGATTATCAGCTGATGAGTTTCCTGCTTTTCCAGAAGTTATCGAAGATCATATCTTTTCAATAGATTCTTCGGTTTTAAAAGAATTGATAAAAGGAACATTATTTTCAGTTGCTACTAACGAGAATATTCCTGTTCTGACCGGCGTAAAAATAGAGTTACATGAAGATAATATTAATCTAATCGCTTTAGATGGCTATCGTCTGGCACTGCGTTTAGGAAAAATTAAAAATGCAGTTGGAGAAGATCTGAGTGTTATTATTCCGGCAAAATCATTGTCTGAAATTAATAAGGTTTTAACAAATTATTCAGGGGATGTGGTTGTGAAATTTTCAAAAAATCAAATATTTTTTGAAATGGAAAATACCCAGTTTACTTCCAGACTCTTGGAAGGAGACTTTATTAATTACAAACAAATTATTCCCGTAGAAAAAACAACTCAGGTAAAGATCAATCGGCGTTTGCTTTTAGAAAGCAGTGAACGTGCGGCACTATTAGCGAGAGAAGGTAAAAACAATTTAATAAAAATGGATTTTAACCAAGATCAACTGATTTTAACTTCCAATGCAGAAATTGGGAATGTTTTTGAGATTATCCCAATTGAAAATATTGGAGAATCTTTAAAGATCGCGTTTAATTCAAAATTTTTAATTGAAGCATTGCGGGTGATTGAAGGTGAAGAGTTAATGATCCATATGACAACTTCTGTTGGTCCGGGCGTTATTCTTCCTGTTGAAGGAAATGAATTTATTTATTTAATATTACCGGTTCGAATTGCTGAAGAAAATTAAATTTATAATAATAGTCTAAGAAATCAGAAATTAATGAACGACATCTGATTTTAAAGACTATTTTTTAATTTTATGTTATAATAGTTAGGTCTACAGATAGTTATATAAAAATTTGATCAATTTTGGCACAAATAAAGGGGATTAAAGTAATATTCTTTAATTTTTCCCAAAAATATAATGAGCGGGGAATAATATGCAAATAGTTGAAATTAACACAGAGTACATAAAAATTGATCAACTCATTAAATATGCCGGAATTGTTGGAAACGGCAGTGATGTGAAGTTCATGATTCTTGATGGATTAGTCCGTGTTAATGGGGAGTTGTGTACCCAAAGAAATAAAAAAATAAGACCTGGCGATCTTGTTGAAATTGAGGATTATGATACCTTAAAAGTCAAAGGGATCGATAACACATGTTTATTGAAGAAATAAAATTAATAAATTATCGTAACTATGATAATGAATGCATCAAAACCCAAGAAGGTATCAATGTTATAATGGGTGAAAATGCACAAGGAAAAACAAATCTTATTGAAGCAATGTTTTTTTTGTCTCGTGGTTACAGTCATCGTGCGTCAAATGTGGCAGAACTTGCCCAGTGGGATCATGATGATTTTTTTATGAGTGCACGTGTCGTCAGTGAGGGTGTAAAACATACACTTACCGCCAAAAGTAATTTTGGAAAGCGTCAATTTTTACTGGATGGAAAAGTAAGAAAAAGAGATAAAATTAATGGAATTTTTAATACCATCTTATTTGAACCGGATGATTTAAAAATAGTCAAGGAAGGACCTGATAAAAGAAGACGATTTCTGAATCAGGAAATATCAGGTTTTAGACCGGAATATCATTATCTGCTGAGAGATTACGAAAAAATATTAAATCAAAGAAATATGTTATTAAAAAACATCCGATATGAACCCAGTTTAGAAACAACTTTAGATGTCTGGGATGAACAGCTTGTTGAGGTTGGAACGCGACTAATGAATCATCGGATTCGTTATTTACATCGGCTTAATCGAGAAGCAAATGTTCTTCACAAAATACTAAGCCGAGGAAAAGAAAATCTTTCTCTTTACTATCAGAACAATATTATTGAATCATTAGAAGATCTGAAAGAAATAAAAAGTATTTTTAAAAATAAAATGAAATTAAGCCGGGAAGAAGAAATATTAAGGGGCTCCACGATATTTGGACCCCATGTCGATGATATTATCATTCAAATCAATGGAAAAGATGCAAGACGATACGGATCCCAGGGGCAACAACGTTCAGCCGCGATTTCCTTAAAATTATCGCAAATAGAGATATATTTTGATAATACCGGAGAGTATCCAGTGGTTTTGCTGGATGATATTTTTTCCGAATTAGACGAAAACAGACGTAAGAGCATAATCAAGCTTTTAAATAAAACCCAAGCTTTTATCACTTGTACAGAAGATCTGTTTACAAGTGATGATGAAATACAGAAAAATAAGCATATTATTGAAATTCATCAGGGCAAGGCCAGAGAGTTTACACCAGAAAACCATGAAAATTAGGAGGAAATATATGCCAGAAAAAAACTTAGATACCTATACAGCTGACCAGATACAGGTCCTGGAAGGATTAGAAGCTGTTCAAAAAAGACCGGGAATGTATATCGGAAGCACCGGGTCAAGAGGATTACATCATTTAGTTTATGAAGTTGTAGATAATAGTATCGATGAAGCACTTGCCGGTTACTGTAAAAATATTACAGTAACCATCCATTCAGACGATTCGATTACCGTAGTAGATGATGGACGAGGGATTCCAACCGGTATGAATCATGCTCAGGGAAAAACCGGAGTTGAATTAGCACTCACTGTTCTTCATGCCGGAGGTAAATTTGGAGGCGGGGGTTATAAGGTTTCCGGAGGACTTCATGGGGTCGGTGTATCAGTTGTTAATGCTTTGTCTGAAAAGCTGACCATTGAGGTTAAACAAAAAGGACAGATCTTTATTCAACATTATGAAAAAGGAAAACCTGTTGATGAATTAATTGTGACGGGGACGACAAATCGTACCGGAACCACTGTATATTTTAAACCGGATGGCGATATTTTTGATGAAACAGAATATGATTTTGATACCTTGGAACATCGAATGAGAGAGCTTGCCTTTTTAAATAAAGGGATAAATATTAATCTGATCAGTGAAAAAGAATCACCAAAAAGAAAAGAAAATTATTGTTATAGCGGTGGACTTCATTCCTTCGTTGAATACATGAACCGGAATAAAGATCCATTGTATGATAAAATCACCTATTTTGAAAAAGAAAAAGATGATTATGCATTGGAAATTGCATTTCAATATACAACCGGCTATTCGGAAAATATTTATTCCTATGCAAATAATATCAATACACCAGAAGGTGGAACGCATCTTAATGGATTTAAAAGTGCCTTGACGCGAACCGTTAATACCTATGCCAGAAAAAATGGTTTTCTGAAGGGAAATGACAAAAATCTTACGGGGGAAGATGCCCGCGAGGGAATGACGGCTATTGTAAGTATTAAGCTTCTCGATCCTCAATTTGAAGGACAAACCAAAACAAAATTAGGAAATACTGAAGTCAAAGGGATCGTAGAAACCATTGTCGGGGATCAGCTGACGGCATTAATGGAAGAAAATCCGGGAATTGCTAAAAGTATCGTTGAAAAAACACTTTCAGCAGCAAGAGCTCGGGAAGCCGCAAAAAAAGCCAGAGAATTCACCCGTAGAAAAACTGCATTGGATTCAACGGCACTCCCTGGAAAATTGGCGGATTGCCGAGAAAAAGATCCGGCTTTATCTGAGATCTATATCGTGGAAGGGGACTCAGCCGGTGGTTCAGCAAAAACCGGAAGAGATTCCAAAACCCAGGCGATTTTACCCCTTCGAGGTAAAATATTAAATGTTGAAAAAGCCCGTTTGGATCGTATTTTGACCACGGATTCACTAAAATCCATGATTATTGCATTTGGAACCGGAGTTGGTGATGAATTTAATGTTGAAAAAGCCCGTTATCATAAAATTGTTATTATGACAGATGCCGATGTTGATGGGGCCCATATCAGGACTCTATTGTTAACCTTTTTTTTCCGTTATATGAAAGGTTTGATTGAACAAGGCTATGTATACATTGCCCAACCGCCCCTTTATAAAATAACCCGGGGGAAACAGGTTGATTATGCCTATACGGATAAAGATTTAGAAAAGAAATTAGGAGAAGTTGAAGATCGTTCGAGAGTCAGTCTGCAACGATACAAAGGTCTTGGAGAAATGGATGCTCAACAACTTTGGGAGACAACCATGGACCCCGGTGCCCGAACCTTGCTGCAAGTCAATATAGAAGATGCTTCCTATGCTGATGAAGTCTTCACCATTCTAATGGGGGACAAAGTCCAGCCACGTAAAGAATTTATTGAACGCAACGCTAAAAAAGTTAAGAATTTAGACATCTAGTTAAAGAAGGAGTAATAATATAAAATGCAAGAAATAGTAGAATTTGATCGAGTAAAATCGGTTAATCTTGAACAGGAAATGAAAACTTGCTATATTGACTATGCGATGAGTGTCATTATAGGACGTGCCTTACCAGATGTCAGAGACGGATTAAAGCCTGTACATCGCCGAATCATATATGCCATGAGCGAGTTGGGGTTGGATCCACAAAAGACATTTCGTAAATCAGCTCGTATCGTCGGGGATGTTTTAGGTAAATACCATCCTCATGGCGATACTTCTGTTTATGATGCCATGGTGCGTTTAGCCCAGGATTGGTCTACCCGGTACCTCCTTGTCAATGGTCAGGGTAACTTTGGATCAATCGATGGGGATGGCGCGGCTGCGATGCGTTATACGGAAGCCAAAATGGCAAAAATTACCGTTGAAATGCTTCGGGATATCAATAAAGAAACCGTTGATTTTGTTCCAAACTTTGATGAATCAGAACAGGAACCATCGGTGCTGCCATCAAGATTTCCGAATTTGTTGGTTAACGGATCTTCTGGTATTGCAGTTGGGATGGCCACCAATATACCACCTCATAATTTGGGCGAAGTTATCGATGGAGCGGTTGCTTTTATTGATAATCCAGACATTACCATTGATGAGCTGATGAAGTATATAAAAGGACCGGATTTTCCAACAGCCGGTATTATTTTAGGAAAATCGGGAATCAAAAGCGCTTATTTGACTGGTAGGGGACGTATAAAAGTACGTGGAAAAGTAAGAATAGAGACTACCAAAAAAGGTAAAAAACAAATCATCATTTCCGAGATTCCATATATGGTTAATAAAGCAAAAATGGTTGAAAAAATAGCCGAATTGGTTAAAGAAAAGAAAATTGAAGGAATTTCGGATTTAAGGGATGAGACGGACTTAAAAACAGGTATAAATGTTGTCATTGATTTAAAACGCGATGCCAATGAAACCATTATTCTAAATCAGCTGTATAAACATACCCAACTCCAGGAAACTTTTGGGGTTATTATGCTGGCATTGGTTAATAATGAGCCGAAGGTTTTAAATCTGAAAGAAATGTTATTCCATTATTTAGAACATCAAAAAACAGTTATTACAAGACGAACTATTTTTGATTTAAAAAAGGCGGAAGCAAGAGCTCACATTTTAGAAGGTTTGAAAATTGCGTTAGATCATATTGATGAGGTTATCAAGTTGATTCGAGCTGCGGCAGATGGAAAGATAGCAAAAGCGCAATTGATAGAGCGGTTTACCTTGTCAGAGATTCAAGCCCAGGCTATTTTGGATATGCGTCTGCAACGTTTAACTGGTCTTGAACGTGAAAAGATTGAAGAAGAATTAAAAGAAATACTCAAAACAATTGCCTATTTAAAATCAATTTTATCTGATGAAAAATTGGTTTTAAGCATCATCAGAGAAGAAATGCTGGAAATTAAAGAAAAATTTTCAGATAAACGTCGAACCGCTTTTGATATTGATGTGGAAGATTTTGATGTTGAGGATCTTATCGAAGAAGACGATGTGGTTATCACAATGACTCATATTGGGTATGTTAAACGGATCAGTGCGGATAATTACCGTTCACAAAAACGCGGAGGAAAAGGAATAACAGCTTTGAGCACCCGTGAGAATGACTTTGTCGAGCAGCTCTTTACAACAACCACCCATCACTATCTCATGTTCTTTACCAATTTAGGGAAAGTTTATCGCCTAAAAGCCTTTGAAATTCCAGAAGGCGGAAGAACGGCAAGGGGAACAGCCATCGTTAATCTGCTTCCATTGGAAGCAGGAGAACAAATTGCAACCATGATTCCGGTAAAAGAATTTACGGATGATAAATATCTCATTATGGCAACAAAACAGGGGATCATTAAAAAAACGGGATTAACTGAATATGACACCTCTCGTAAAAATGGAATCATTTCCATAAATTTAAGAGAAGGCGATGAGTTAATTAATGTTCGATTGGTTGAACAGGATGAAGAAATTGTAATGGGGACAAAATGCGGTCATGCTATTCGATTTAATTCTGAAGAAGTTAGAGCCATTAGTCGAACATCCATTGGTGTAAAGGGAATTGATCTGCGAAATGACGATGTTGTCGTTGGTATGGATATTGTAAAAGAAGATCTCTATGTTCTTTGTGTCAGTGAAAATGGATATGGAAAACTGAGCGCTTCAGATTTATATCGTCCACAAAAACGTGGGGGTAAAGGAGTTCAAACCTATAAAGTGACTAAAAAAACTGGAGAATTGGTTGGCTTTTGTGTCATCGATCGTGATGGTGAAATTATGATGATCAATAATCAGGGAGTCGTCATTAAACTGGAAGGACATGATATTACGGCAGTTGGGCGGAATACCCAGGGTGTTCGACTCATGAAGCTTAAGTCAGATGAATCCATTGCTACCATTTCTAAAGTATACAAGGAGGATTCAGTGGATGATGAGGAAGAAGATCAAATAGAAATCATTGAAACCACTGAAAAAGAATAATGGACTCATTAATCCATGAAAATCTCATTCAAATTAATTGTTTAGTTAACGATCAATTTGATGCCATTGCCTTAGCAGCAAAACCGCTGTTAAGGCAGGGCTATATAACAGAAGATTTTATTGAAGCTGCTATTGAAAGAGAAAGAACCTTTCCAACAGGTCTGCCAACTAAAATTGGGGTAGCTTTACCACATACCGAGGCAAAATATGTATTGAGAGAAAGTATTTCCATCGTTACGCTAAAAAATACCATCGTTTTTGCAGGAATGGGTAATCCAAAAGAAAGCGTTCCGGTTCAAATTGTGTTTTTATTAGCGATTAAAGATCCAGAAAAACAATTAGGCATTTTACAGACGATTGTTACCATCATTCAAAATGAAAAGGTTTTACATAAAATAAAAGATGCAAAAGAACCGAAAACCATTTACAATCTAATTAAGACTTTTTTGTAGTATTTAATACGATTATGCAAGATACAGGCTACCGCTATTCACCATGATGTACATAACTAAAGTTACAAAGTAGTTTAGCTTAATTGATTTATTTTAAACTCTAGATATGTCTATTAAGTTCATATTTTGATCTAGTAATTATTTAAAAAGAAAGTGAAGATTAATGACTATTAAAATAGCACCATCCATGCTCAGTGCAGATTTTGCCAATCTTGAACGCGATTTAAAGGAAGTTGAGAAGAGTGGCGCTGACTTTCTCCATGTAGATATTATGGACGGTCATTTTGTACCGAATATTACTTTTGGACCAGATCAGGTAGCACAGATTCGAAAAAAAATATCAATACCTTTTGATGTTCACCTGATGATTAGTGAGCCGCTAAAGTATATTAATCAATTTGCAGATGCCGGAGCGGATATTATTACTGTTCATGTGGAATCTCAAGGAGATATTCAGGCTTGTATTGATGCCATTGTAAAAAAAGGTGTAAAACCGGGATTAGTGTTGTCCCCAGATACTCCGTTAAAAGTGATTGAACCATATCTTGACCAAATCGGAATGATCCTTATTATGTGTGTTTATCCTGGTTTTGGAGGACAAAGTTATATTTCTGGATGTACACAAAAAATAAGAGTGTGTCGGAAAATGATTGGGAATCGTTCTATTGATTTAGAAATTGATGGTGGCATAAATTTTAATATTTTAAAGGAAGTGGTTGATGCCGGAGCGAATGTGATTGTTTCGGGTTCCTGTCTTTTTAATGGTGAAATACAAAAAAACATGAAACGTTTTAGAAAGATCATTGAGGAATAAATTCTTAAAATTTTGAGGGGGATAGAGAGAAATGAAACTTATTTTAGTTGCATGTGGAACAGCCTTGGCAACATCCACGGTAGTGGCCAGGAAAATTGAACAGATTGCTCAGGAGAATGATATTGAATGTAAGACTGTTCAAGCCAGAGCCGTTGATACCTTTAGTAAATATCAAGAGTTGCATCCTGATGCCATTGTTTGTACCTGTCAATTAGAAGGTGAAATTGATGCGCCTATCATAAATGGAAGAGCATTTCTGACTGGGATCAACCTTCAAAGTACAATTGATCAATTGATCGGGATTTTAAAAAAATAGAAAATCCTGTCTTCATAGTTGTTCATCAACATAAGAGGACGTCATTCATTATACAAAGGCAATAGGCTGGTGACTTCACCGAGTTTTGAATCCTATTTTAGTAACGAGACTTTTAGCATAGGCCATAATAAATGGGTTATACTAAAAGTCTTTTTACTGGACAAAAACATTTATCTCAATTCCAGTCCTGATACAATCTCATCGATTCCGGTAAGAATATAATCAGGACAGTAGGGAAAATTATTTACCGTTTCATGAGTTGAAACGCCGCTAAGGACCAAAAAAGTTGTCAGACCGGATTCAATACCCGCAATGATATCGGTATCCATACGATCACCAATAATGACCGCATCTTCACTGTGAACCCCTAAACGCTTGATGCCGGTGCGCATCATTAATGGATTGGGTTTTCCAATATAATAGGCTTCTTTTCCTGTAACCAGTTCAATAGGAGCAACAAAAGCACGGCAAGCCGGAATAACACCTTCTTCGGTGGGACCTGTTAAATCGGGATTTGTACCAATAAGTTTTGCGCCTTTTTGAATTAGTTTAACAGCCTGTAAAATGCTGGCATAATTATAATTGTGTGTTTCTCCGACAATAACATAATCAGGATTAACATCATTCATGGTGATTCCTGAATCATAAAGTGCATTCAGAAGTCCTGGTTCACCGATGACATAAGCCGAGCCACCTGGGCATTGATCTTTTAAAAATTTTGCAGTAGCTAAAGCGCTGGTATAAAAATGACTTTCATCAATTTCCAGGCCAAGCCGGTTTAATTTTTCCTTTAGTTCAATGGGTGAACGCTCGCTGGAATTGGTTAAAAAGAGAAAGTTCTTATCTTCGGCATAAAGCCAATTGACAAATTCGATGACACCGGGTAAAAGCCGATTGCCATGGTATATAACACCATCCATATCGCAGATAAAGCCTTTTTTAGCTTTCATGAGTTCTTTTAATTCTTCTTTCATTGTACACGCTCCAATTTCATTAAATTACTTATTTAGGTATATACCCTGAGTATATAGTATTTAAGCATGAATCACATTAAAGATAAAGGATATTAATGTAAAAACTATTGACAAAAAATAGTGGGAAAATTATAATATAGTAATTCCAGGTGGAATACTTGGATATTAAGGAGTGAAGATTATGTTTTCAGGTTTTAAAGCAGTAATGAATGATATTGATGTGACTATGCGTAAAGATCCAGCTGCGCGATCTGCGGTGGAGGTTTATTTTTTATATCCTCATATTAAGGCATTGAAAACCTATAGAAAAGCACATAAGCTTTATAAAAGTGGTCATTTTTTTGCGGCCCGATGGTTGTCCCAAAGAGCTCGAAAAAAAACAGGAATTGAAATTCATCCGGGAGCAGAAATTGGTGATAACTTGTTTATTGATCATGGTATGGGTGTTGTCATTGGAGAAACCACTATTATTGGAGATAATGTAACTCTTTATCAAGGGGTAACCCTGGGAGGAACTGGTAAAGAAAAAGGGAAACGACATCCAACCCTTGGTAATTGTGTAGTCGTTGGATCAGGGGCCAAAATATTAGGAAATATCTATATTGCTCCAGGAACAAAAGTAGGGGCGAATGCAGTTGTTTTATGTGATACAACTCATGAATCCACCGCAGTTGGAATTCCGGCGCGGGTTATTGAAAAAGAAACATGGTATTATAGTTTATAAAATAGGGATGGTTATTGAAACCTTTTGTAACCGATATTATATGACAACACAAATTTTTTCCATTTTAGCATAAGTAATTGCATGGGTAGCTGTGATAAACTGAAGGCAATGATAAAAAACATGAATTTCAGGAAAGCAGAGGAACTCAATGGAGACAATATTAAAAAGATATGATGATATGCGGATACAACGAATGATAAAAAAAATGATAAATAATGATGATATTACTCTTGAAAAATTAAGAAAAGAATATGAGGAAAAAGATGATCAACTTTTAGCTTTAGGGATTAAAAAGGAAGTGGCACAAAGATTGGTTGATGAAGAGGAAATCAGTTCTTTGATGGTTAGACTTGAAGTTATAAAAAGAGAAATTGAAGAAATAGAAGAAGATAAAAGTAAGATGGCAATTTTTAATGCCTATACAAGAAGATGAAAAAAGTTTTAAAACGTGCTTACGAAAAATACCAAAAAGACAAAATTTAAGGATTAATCAATGGGTTCTTGACATTAAAGACAAGATAATATAAAATCAGATCAGATAAATATGAACACAAAATGGGGTACACCACCGAAAGGGTGTTGTTCTCGTTTTGTGTTTTTTTATTGCGTTTTTTTGAAAGGAAGTGAAAAGAATGAGAGTTAATGGTAAAGAAGTGATTTTAAGAAAAAATCAAAAGCTGGTGGATTTTTTAGAAATCAATCAATATGATATTAGAAAAATTGCAATTGAGTGTAATGGAGAAATTTTGCCAAAATCAACTTATCATCAGGTAATACTTAATAATGAAGACAGACTTGAAATTGTAAGATTTGTGGGAGGCGGCTGAGACATGGAGTTAATAATTAATGGAAAAAAAACAGAGCTGGATTGTAACACGGCATTTGAAGTAAGGGAACACATTGGAAATCTTCAGGATATTATTATTTTGAATGGGTTTCAGATTGAAGAAAACTGTAAAGTGAAAGAAAAGGACAGTTTAGCGATTATCAGAAAAGGCGTGCTCCCTAAAAGAGATGAGCTTGAAAGTATGATGATGGCCAGACATACACCAAATGTGTATAAGAAATTAAAGAAAGGAAAAGTTGTGATTGCCGGGTTAGGCGGCCTTGGATCAAATATTGCGGTTATGCTTGCTAGAATCGGTGTGGGACAACTGCTACTGGTAGATTTTGACGTGGTGGAGCCAAGTAATTTGAATCGGCAAAATTACTATATCAGCCATTTAGGAATGCCGAAAACCGAGGCCTTAAAAAAACAAATAACCGAGATTAATCCATTTATTCAAGTGGCAGTTCGAAAGATAAAAGTAACAGAAGAGAATGTTAAAGAGCTTTTCAGCGGTTATGACGTTATTTGTGAAGCTTTTGATAAACCGGAGATGAAATCTATGCTGGTGAATACAGCCTTAGAGGAATTGCCTGATATTAAGCTCGTTTCAGCTTCTGGAATGGCAGGATATGATAGCGGAAATCTAATAAGAACAGTCAGAGTAATGAAAAATTTATATATTTGCGGAGATTTGGAAAATGGCGCCGAAGTTGGAAGAGGTTTGATGGCGCCAAGGGTACAAATTTGTGCAGGACATCAGGCAAATATGATTTTACGTCTGCTGCTGAAAATAGAAGAAGTATAAGGAGATTGAAAAATGAATGAACAATTGGTAATAGGCGGACACGGTTTCCAATCACGATTTATTTTGGGTTCCGGTAAATTTTCATTGGAAATCATGAAAGCGGTTGTTGAAAATGGTGGAGCGGAAATCATAACCCTGGCATTGCGTCGGGCAAACATTGGTGGAGAGGAAAATATTCTAGAATATATACCGAAGAATGTAACCTTGCTGCCAAACACGTCTGGGGCAAGAAATGCCGAAGAAGCGGTAAGAATTGCCCGGTTGGCCAGAGAAATGAACTGCGGTGATTTTGTGAAGGTGGAAGTCATCCGTGATTCAAAGTATTTGATGCCGGATAATTATGAGACAATCAAAGCAACGGAAATTCTTGCAAAAGAAGGATTTATTGTTATGCCCTATATGTATCCGGATTTAAATGTGGCAAGATCTCTGGTTGATGCCGGTGCAGCAGCCGTGATGCCCTTGGCTGCTCCCATTGGAAGCAACAAGGGATTGAGTACAAAAGATTTTATCCAGATTTTAGTGGATGAAATAGACCTGCCAATCATTGTGGATGCAGGCATTGGCAGACCATCACAAGCCTGTGAGGTCATGGAAATGGGGGCGGATGCCGTCATGTGCAATACGGCAATAGCGACTGCAAAAAATGTTGCTCAGATGGCAAAAGCCTTCGGACAGGCCATCGAAGCAGGGAGAAATGCCTATCTTGCAGGACTTGGCCGAGTATTGAATCATACTGCGGAAGCATCGAGTCCATTAACCGGATTTTTGGAGGACTAAGGATGACAATCAAAAAAACAAACCCGATGGAATATAGTGAAGGTATGGAAATCATCGATTCAGATATGATGGATTGTATTTTGAAATTGGTAGAAAATTATGATTACAAACAATATACAGATGCAGACGTAAAAAAGGCACTGAACAAAGAACAGTTGACTTTGGATGATTATGGGGTGATCCTGTCACCTGCCGCCTTGCCATATCTGGAAGAACTGGCAAAAAAAGCTATTTCGGAGACAAGAAAACATTTTGGCAATGGGATTTGTCTGTTTACCCCTTTATACATTTCCAACTACTGCGAAAATCACTGCATCTATTGCGGTTTTAACTGTAAAAATAAAATTCGCCGAGGAAAGCTTTCATTTGATGAGATGGAAGAAGAACTTAAAGCCATTGCGGAAACTGGTTTAAAAGAACTTCTGATTTTAACGGGAGAATCCCGTCATCAGTCCGGCGTCGCCTATATCGGCGAAGCTGTTAAGCTGGCGGCAAATTATTTTACCAACATCGGCATTGAAATCTATCCCCTCAATTCAGATGAATATGCCTATCTTCATAAATGTGGAGCAGATTTTGTTTCGGTTTATCAGGAAACATACAATATCAATAAGTATGAACAGGTTCATTTGAGCGGTTCAAAAAGAATTTACCCCTACCGATTTTATTCTCAGGAACGCGCCTTACTGGGAGGAATGCGTGGTGTCGCTTTTGGTGCGCTTCTGGGATTGGATGATTTTAGAAAAGATGCCTATGCAACAGGCTTGCATGCATTTTTCATCCAGCAAAAATATCCTCAGGCCGAGATTGCTTTTTCCACGCCGAGATTAAGACCATTCATCAATAATGCGGATAACAATCCCAATGATGTCCATGAAAAACAACTGTTGCAAGTGATGCTGGCCTATCGTCTATTGATGCCGTATGCTGGCATTACCATTTCAACACGGGAAAGAGCAGGTTTTCGTGACAATGTCATCGGCATGGTGGCGACAAAAATTTCTGCCGGCGTAAGCGTTGGGGTTGGCGGTCATAAGCTGGAAGAAAAGGCTGATGAACAGTTTGAGATATCCGATCCAAGAAGTGTCCCAGAAGTACATCATATGATTATAAGCAAGGGATTGCAGCCGGTTTACACGGATTACATCAGGGCTTAAGAAATGCTTATTTGCGTAACCAATCGAAAACTATGCAAAGATGATTTCCTAAGCCGAATCACTCAAATTGCAATCGGAAAACCGCAGGCTATTGTATTAAGAGAAAAAGACCTAGATTTGGCAGAATATGAAAAAATGGCTAATGAAATAAATGAAATTTGTACGAGGTATCAGGTAACAATGATTATCAATCAGAACATTGAAGTAGCTGTAAAAATGAAGCAAGAGAATATTCAGTTGTCGATGGATAATTTAAGAAAAAATAAAAAAATACTTAAAGAATTTAATAATATTGGTGCTTCAATTCACTCGGTCAATGAGGCAATAGAAGCTGAAAAATTAGGCGCCACCTTTTTAGTGGCAGGGCATATTTTCCCAACTGCTTGTAAAAAAGGCATTCCGCCAAGGGGGCTTTCTTTTTTAAATGAGGTATGCGATGCGGTTGAAATCCCTGTTTTTGCCATTGGCGGGATCACAAAAGATAAATTTAGAAATGTTTTAAATACAGGGGCAAAGGGCGTGTGCATCATGAGCGAAGCGATGATTTGTTTAAAGCCGGCGGCGCTTGCCTGCGACTATAGCATTAAATAAAAGCAACAAGTATTGACAACCAGGTGTTTAGGTGTTAGAATCAAAAGCAATTAAATAGTTTGTCTTCAGGGCAGGGATTGTTTCCCTACCGGTGGTATAGCCCACGAGCCGCAAGGTATGATTCGGTGTAATTCCGAAGCCGACAGTTAAAGTCTGGATGAAAGAAGATGATAAAGTGTTTGCATGTTTATGCTTATCTTTGTTTTTTAGCTCTGAAATGTTAATCATTTCAGAGCTTTTTGTATATCAAAGGGCCGTTCTAAATTGCATTAAACAGACCTTTTATCAGATGCCTTGAATAGAGTGTTCAAGGTGTTTTTTTATTTATTTTGAGCGGGGGAGGATCAAGTGGAAGATCATAAAAAATATATGCATATGGCGATTAAATTGGCTAAAAAAGGACGGGGTTTTGTAAATCCAAATCCACTGGTGGGATCGGTTATTGTTAAGAATGACCTTATTATCGGATGTGGTTATCATGAAAAATATGGGGAACTTCACGCCGAAAGAAACGCACTGGTGTCCTGTACCCAGTCCGCTGAAGGAGCAACCCTCTATGTTAATCTGGAGCCCTGTTGTCATACGGGAAAAACACCGCCATGCACAGAGGCGATTATTCAAAGCAAGATTGCTAGGGTGGTGGTTGGAGCAAGGGATCCCAATCCACTGGTCGGGGGTAAGGGCATTGAGCGATTAAGAAAAAATGGAATTATCGTGATTACGGATGTTTTAGAGGAAGAATGCCTTGAGCTCAATGAAGTTTTTTTTCACTATATTCAAAATGGGACCCCCTATGTTGTCATGAAATATGCCATGACTCTGGACGGTAAAATTGCCACCTATTCCGGGAAATCCAAGTGGATTACCGGCGAGATTGCCAGAGCGCATGTGCATCAGTTGAGAAATGAATACAAAGGCATCATGATCGGGGTCAACACGGTTATAAAAGATGATCCCCTGCTGACTTGTCGGATTGAAGACGGGAGAAATCCCAGTCGCATTATTTGCGATACACATTTAAGAACGCCTGCAACGGCAAAAATAGTTGAAAGTGCTTCTGAAATTCCAACTTATATTGGAACCTGTTCCAGAGATGAAAAAAAGATGGACCAGTTTAGAAAAAAAGGTTGTAGACTATTGCCGGTTTCAAAAAAAAATGGACATTTGAATCTAAATGATCTTATCCATCAACTCGGTCAGGAAAAAATAGATGGGATTCTTCTTGAAGGGGGCGGCACCTTGAATTATAGTGCATTAAAAAGTGGTATTGTTAACAAACTGCAGGTTTATATTGCCCCCAAAATATTTGGTGGAGCCACTGCTATCAGTCCCGTTGAAGGGAAGGGGAGCGAAGATCCCAGTGAGGCTTTTCAGTTTAAAGACAGAAAAATAAAAATTCTAGGCGATGATATTTGTCTCGAATACTACAAGAGGTGATGATATGTTTACAGGAATTATTGAAGAAATTGGGAAAATAACAGCCGTTACTAAAGGACAGCGTTCCTCCCAATTATGGATTCAGGGAGATGTGATCCTGGATGATTTGAAGCTGGGAGACAGCGTGGCAGTTAATGGCGTATGTTTAACCGTGTCCCGGCTGAAGAGCAATCAGTGGATGGCCGACGTGATGAGTGAAACCCTGAAAAGAAGCGATCTTGGGGAATTGAAGCAAGGAAGTCCGATCAATTTAGAACGCGCCATGCCGGCGAATGGACGGTTCGGAGGGCATCTGGTATCCGGTCATATTGACGGAACTGGGCAGATTATTCAGATGAAAAAAGATGACAATGCCATCCTATTTGAGATTAGCGCCTCTGAAAAAATACGTCATTACATAATTGACAAAGGATCCATTGCCATCGACGGAATCAGTTTGACGGTGACGACGGTAAATAATGATGCTTTTCAGGTTTCTGTCATTCCCCATACAGTAAAACATACGATTCTGGGTTTAAAGAAAAAAGGAGATCTGGTCAATTTGGAAAATGATATGGTTGGAAAATATATTGAAAATTTCTTAATATCAGGTGCTTTGGGAAAGACCAACACAACAGATGAAAAAAAATCCAGTAAATTGACTATGGATTTTTTGACAAGATCAGGATTTTAAATAGCTTAAATCAGTATAAATAGAGAGGGTAAAAATGTTTGAATTTAATACCATTGAAGAAGCATTGGAAGATTTGAAAAATGGAAAAATAGTCGTTGTAACGGACGATCCCGACAGAGAAAATGAAGGGGACTTTATCTGCGCCGCAGAATTTGCAACCACTGAAAATGTGAATTTTATGGCAGTTCATGGAAAGGGACTTATCTGTATGCCTATGGGTGAAAAATTAATAAAGAATTTAAGTATCCCCCAAATGGTGGTTGAGAATACCGATAACCATGGCACGGCTTTTACGGTATCCATTGATCATATTGAAACAACGACCGGTATTTCAGCTGCAGAACGTTCAGTAACGGCCATTAAATGTGTAGCAGATGATGCAAAACCGGAAGACTTCCGAAGACCGGGGCATATGTTTCCATTGCTGGCAAAAAAAAATGGCGTATTGGAACGCAATGGACATACGGAAGCGACAGTCGATCTCATGAAGTTGGCAGGGTTAAAAGAATGCGGTTTATGCTGTGAGATCATGAGGGCAGACGGAACGATGATGCGAACGCCGGAGCTTATTCATTTGGCAAAAACCCATCAATTGAAATTCATTACGATTAAAGATCTGCAGAATTATCGAAAACAGCATGAAAAGCTGGTTGAGCAGGTAACGAATACAAAAATGCCGACAAAATATGGAAATTTTATTGCTTACGGATATATCAATAAGCTAAATGGCGAACATCACGTGGCACTTGTTAAAGGGGATGTCGCTGACGGAAAGCCGGTCTTATGCCGGGTACATTCAGAATGTTTAACCGGAGACGCATTTGGTTCGATTCGATGTGATTGCGGGGAACAATTTGCGGCAGCTATGAATGCCATTGAAAAAGAAGGCCGAGGCGTATTATTATATATGCGTCAGGAAGGTCGCGGTATTGGCTTGATTAATAAGCTTAAAGCGTATCATTTACAGGATTTGGGAATGGATACGGTCGAAGCCAATATAGCACTGGGTTTTCCTGAAGATATGCGGGAATATTATATTGGAGCACAGATTTTAAGAGATCTGGGGGTTGAAAAGTTAAGACTTTTAACCAACAACCCCAAAAAAACAGAGGGAATGTCGGACTACGGTCTTGAAATGGTTGAGCGCGTCCCCATACAAATGGATGCTTCAGCGCAGGATATATTTTATTTAAAAACGAAACAAGAAAAAATGGGTCATATCTTAAATTATAAATAAAGAAGGAGATCAAAATGAAAATTTATGAAGGAAAAGTAGTAGCAAAGGGAATTAAAGTGGGAATTGTAGCGGCACGGTTTAATGAGTTTATCGTATCAAAACTCGTAGCTGGTGCGGTTGATGGATTAAAACGTCACGATGTCAGAGATGAAGATATCGATGTTGCATGGGTGCCGGGATGTTTCGAGATTCCCCTCATTGCTTCTAAAATGGCGAAAATGGAAAAATATGATGCGATTATCTGTTTAGGTGCAGTGATCAGAGGATCCACAAGCCATTACGACTATGTGTGCAGCGAAGTATCAAAGGGGGTAGCGCATGTCGGGCTTCAATCAGAAATGCCGGTAATCTTTGGCGTTATCACCACTGAAAATATCGAGCAGGCCATTGAACGCGCCGGAACGAAGGCCGGGAATAAAGGCTATGATGCCGCTTTATCGGCCATTGAAATGGTAAATCTGATTAACGAAATATCGTTATGATCGTTTGATAAATGGGTAAATAAAAGCCTTCCCTAAATTTTTTGGGGAAGGCTTTTTAATGTGCATTAATTATTTATTTAGAATTAAGCTAAATCAGTGGAAGTAACGGTACCATTATTCAAAGCGTTGTTTTTCAGTTCTTCATAAAGACCTGCCAGACTAACAAAGTAATAAGGGTTGGAATAAAAAATACCGACAATACCGGCAGTAATAAAGCTAAGGAGAAACCAGCCAATAAAGCTTAAATACATGACAAATATTTCGCCTTTATGACCCTGAGTCATCCGCATTGATAGTTTAAGGGCGTCAGTGGCAGTAACATTGGGACAATCTGCTAAAATATAGGGGGTAAGACTGTAAGCGATGCCTTTAATAATACCGGGAACAATCAATAATAACGTCCATAGATAAGTAAATAAATACATCCAGAGCATGCCGCCGAGTTTTCGTCCGTAATTGCTAAAACCTACAGTAAACATGGTTTCAATATTAGGGGTTTCACCTCTGTAAAGACAGAGGGTAAAGTATTGAAGACCAACCATGATGGGAGGGACAAAAAAAATGGCTCCAAGTCCAAATGTAACGCCAGAAGCGACACCGACAATGAACATGGCCAGTATGACTGCACCAACAGAAACCCAATAATTGTTAGAAAAATGCTGTTTAGAAATGGATTTGATTTCTTGTCTTGTTTTCATAAATAGCTCCTTAATTTTTAAATTTTTATTGCATTATTAAGATTGTTTGTATATAATAGCACGATTTGTGAAAAAGAGAAAGGAAAAAAATGGAAGAACAATCAACTCAACTTGAAGAAGATATTATTCAGGGGCGTTATCGACACTTTAAAGGAAATGAATACGAAGTGATTTATGTTGGAAGACATAGTGAAACACTTGAGACCATGGTAATTTATCGTCCACTTTACGGTGAGGGCGGTATCTGGGTTCGTCCAGCTGCCATGTGGAATGAAGAAATAACACGTAACGGAAAAACTCAAAAACGCTTTGAATATATTGGGAAGGCATAATCAAAAGAAAATGAAATATTATTTAGATGAGAGAGATATGTTGCAGAATTTAAAAGGATTGTTACAAATTAATTCAACCAATGCAGATGCCGGTCTGATCATACCGGAAGCGCCGCTTGGCACCGGAATCAATGATGCCATCAATTATATGCTTGATATGGGAAGTCGTTTTGGTTTTAAGACAAAAAATTGTGACGGCTATTGTGGTTATATCGAAATGGGAGCAGGAGCAGAGATGGTTGGAATTCTAACCCATGTGGATACCGTTCCGGTGGGAGATGGCTGGTCATTCCCGCCGTTTGATTTAACCATAGAAGGAGATAAGGCTTTTGGTCGAGGTACCATTGATGACAAGGGTCCGACGATGGTGGCGCTTTATGCCATGAAGGCTCTTGCTGAGACAGGAACGTTATTAAATAAACGGGTTCGTTTGATCATTGGAGGAGATGAAGAGGGTGATGAATGGCATTGTATGAACCGCTATAAAGCGACTGAAGAGCCTCCTACCTATGCCTTTTCTCCAGATTCTGGATATCCGGCTATCTATGCGGAAAAAGGAATTTTGAGCATCAGCTTGGAAAAAGATTTAGATCCTTCCACTCCAGTCATGGGTTTTTTCAGCGGCAGTCAAATTAATACAGTTCCGGATTACGCTAAAGCTATTATTTCCGATAAAGTTTTTGAAAGCACCGGAAAACCAGCCCATGCTTCTCAGCCGCAAGAAGGGGTTAATGCCATGCTTATTTTAGCAGAGGAGCTCAAAAATATGGGGCTGAATCATCCTTTTCTTGATCTTGTAGGGATGGCAACACGGGAAGGTTTTAATATTGATTTTGAGGATGAAATTTCGGGAAAATTGACATTGAATCCCTCTATTGCCAATGTTAACCGTGACAAGGCCGTGTTGAAGTGCGATATTCGGTATCCAGTGACCATGACCGGCTCAAAAATTGGACAACAAATTGCCAAGGCAGTGGAACCGTTGGGATTTTCAATTAAGATCAATCATGATTTGGCACCTTTGCATATGGACAAGGAAAGCTATTTAATTAACTCTCTTCAAAAAGTTTATGAAGAATATACTGGCGATACCACCGGGCCTAAAGTGATCGGCGGAGGAACCTATGCCAGAGCTTTTGACAATGCGGTCGCTTTTGGAGGCCGATTTCCTGAGGAACCCAATACCTGTCATCAAACAGATGAATTCTGGAGTATCGAAAGTATGCGAAAAAACTTTGATATAATGACTAAAGCATTGGAAAATTTGGTGCGATAGCGCGATGGATGTCTGACAAAATGCTTAAATACGAAAAAGGGATGTAAAAAATGACATATCATTTAGATGAAGAAGCTTTATTAGATCGATTAAAAGGATTATTGCAAATAAAAACGGTGAATGGCGATGCTGGTGCCGTTACTCCAGAGTCTCCACTGGGAACAGGTATCAATGATGCGATAAACTATGTGCTTGATTTGGGAAATAGCTGGGATTTTAAAACAAAAAATTGTGATGGATACTGCGGATATGTTGAAATGGGGGAAGGAAAAGAAATGGTTGCGGTTATAACCCATTTGGATACTGTGGCAGTTGGGGACGACTGGACAGTACCTCCGTTTGATTTAACGATTGATGGAGATAAAGTATTTGGCCGGGGCGTCCTTGATGATAAGGGACCAGCCATGGTGTCTCTTTTCGCATTAAAAGCCCTTAAAGATGCCAATATTTCAATTAACAAACGCATTCGCCTGATTGTTGGAGGCGATGAAGAAGGGGGAGACTGGGCTTGCATGAACCGCTACAAAGCAACTGAAGAAGTGCCAAAGTATTCGTTTACCCCGGATTCCAGTTATCCCGTCATTTTTGCAGAAAAAGGAATTATGAATGTGATTTTTGAAAAGGAACTGGATGCTTCAACTCCAACGCTGGAATTTGAGAGCGGAAAACAAATTAATTCGGTTCCGGATTACGCAAGGGCACACATAGCGGGACAAAGCTACGAAAGCAGAGGAAAGTCGGCCCATGCAGCTGAACCGGAAAAAGGTGACAATGCGCTGATAAAACTAGGGCAGGTCTTAAGAGCAACGGGACTAAAGCATCCGATTTTAGATTTGCTGGAAATGGCCACACCGGAAGGATTCGGAATCAACCTTTCAGATGCGGTTTCAGGGGAACTGACGCTAAATCCAGCAATCGTTCAAGTGAATGGCAAAAAAGCCACCTTTCGGTGCGATATCCGTTATCCGGTCACTATGAACAGCAGTCAAATCTGTGCGGCGATTGTTCAGGCTACCAATCATCTGGGATTTTCTTTTGAAATGGATCATGATTCACCTCCCCTTCATGTCGATAAAGAGAGCTTTCTCGTAAAATCGCTTCAGAAAATATATGAAGAATATACTGGCGAAACAACCGGACCGGTTGTTTCCGGAGGGGGAACCTATGCCCGAGCCTTTGAAAATGCAGTTGCTTTTGGCAGTGTATTTCCCGGCGAGGAAAGCACCTGTCATGAAACCGATGAATTCTGGAGTGTGGAAAGCATAAAGAAAAATTTTGAAATTATTACCAGGGCGCTGGAAGTGCTGGCGCAATAATAAAAAAGAAAAGCAGGCCTATTGTCAACCATAAAATGATTTTTGGTTGACAATAGGCCTGCTTTTCTGTAAAATATGGATCAGAGGTGAAAAAATGTCGACAAAACAAAATTTATTAAAAACCTTAGAAGAAAACAGAGAAAAAACCATTTCGGGAGAACAGCTGGCCAGCTTAATGAACGTATCCCGTTCCGCTATTTGGAAAGCCATCAAAGCTTTAAAAGAAGAGGGTTACGCGATTGAGTCCACGACCAATAAGGGTTACCGTCTGAATAAAGAGTCGGATATTATGTCTTGTGAAGGGATTTTACCCTGGCTTTTTCCGGATAATAAGAGTCTTGATATCATTGTGTATAAAACCATTGGTTCCACCAATCAGGAAGCAAAAAAAATAGCTCTGGAAGGAGCAAAAAAGATAACGGTTATTATTGCTGAAGAACAAACCCAGGGGCGAGGCCGGATGGGCCGTTCTTTTTATTCACCGTCAAAGAGCGGTATTTATCTGAGTCTGGTTCTGCGCCCGAATGTCCATGCCAGTGAAGCGGTACTCGTAACCACCGGTGCAGCTGTGGGAGTCTGCCGAGCGATACAAAAGGTAACGGGGATCGAACCGCAAATAAAGTGGGTGAACGATATTTATTTAAACAGCCGGAAAATAGTCGGAATTCTGACCGAGGCGGTAACCAATTTTGAAAACGGTCTGGTTGAATTCATTATCATTGGAATCGGAATTAATTTTAAACGGCCGGAAGATGATTTCCCAAAAGATTTGGAAGAAATTGCAGGGGCATTGTTTGATAAAAAACCGGATGCCCTCACACGTAATCGATTGGTCGCAGAAATCATCAACGAGGTATTAAATATATGTGGAGATTTAAATAAGCGTGATTTTTTAGAGGAATATAAAAGCCATTCCATGGTTTTAGGAAAAAAAATCAAGGTTTGCAAAAACAATCAGTGGCAATTGGCCACCGCCATCGATATTGATAACGATGGCGGATTAATCGTAAGAAATGAATCAGGACAAATTGAGACACTTAATTCAGGTGAAATTAGTATAAGAAGGATGGATTAAATTATGATTGAAAAAAACACATTAAACATCAGAACACTCGTGCTTTGCGGGATGTTTGCGGCACTCATGGCAGTGGGTGCCTTTATAAAAATCCCGCTTCCGGGTATTCCATTTACCCTCCAAACCATTTTTGTTTTACTGGCAGGGCTGTTACTGGGGTCCAGAGCCGGACTTGTTTCCGTACTGGTGTATATTTTTATCGGACTGGCCGGTCTGCCGGTATTTTCCGGCGGTGGTGGTTTGCTTTATGTATTAAAACCAAGCTTTGGTTATATTTTGGGATTCGCCCTGGGCGCGTTTGTTACCGGATGGATAACGGAAAGAAAAGCAGAGTCGTCCACCGGCCGATTGATTCTAGCCGCACTTGCGGGAACGGGTGTGATTTATGCTCTGGGTTTAACCTGGTATTATATCATCGCCAATTATTATCTCAATACGCCCATGGGGGTTGGCGCTTTGATGGTTTCAGGATTTCTGATGACGTTTCCGGCAGATATTATTAAAATTGGTTTAAGTGTTGTTTTGGCAAAAAGGCTGGTACCTTTTGTTCGTCGGCGTATCTATAAAGAAGTCTGAAAGAAAAAATGCTTGAAGTCTCACTATTTGTGTTGAGACTTCAGGCATTTTTGTATTTTCAGATGGCTTCGTTTGATTTTTAAGTTGAATAAATGAGTCTACAAGAAGTAAAAATTATTCTTTAATAAATGGCATAAAAAGCACCGCTTAAATAATCCTTAATTATGAATGTTTTCTGTTTTTTTTGTGATGGTTGTGTGTTTTTCAAAAAAAATAATGGGGGTGTATCACAATCTTTATTGTTGTGTTCAGCCACTTTTGTTTTTCGAAAAAAAACTAAAAAGTCTATCAATATCGCATAATAGCTTAAATGAGCGAAACATTGATAGGCAAAAAAGAATGAAATAAAGGGTTTGTGATATTCATTATAAGGGTATAGATATCAAAAAGATAATGAAATCCAAAATTAAGATTTCTTAAATTTACGGTGTAAATTAGTCAGATTGATTTAAAGATATTCAGGTTGCCTCTTTTTCATGATATAATTAATATTAAATCCTCCCTTGGGAAGGTCTTTGCAATGAGTACATAAACCTCATTTATAGGGCTGGATTTTATTTTTTTATTAAAAAAATTTAATATTTGGATGTTCAGATTTAATCGGGAGCGTGAAAGTGAAGAGCGATGGATAAAGAAAAGATAAGTATGGTGATCCCTTGTTATTGTGAAGAAGAGGTTATTCCGCTTTTTTACAACACACTGATAGAAAAGGTGATTTCTCAGTTATCAGAAATAGACTTTGAAATTTTATTTGTAGATGATGGTTCCAAAGACAAAACATTAAAAATAATAAAAAATCTCAGCAAAGTAGATAATCGTGTGAAGTATATATCTTTTTCTAGAAATTTTGGAAAAGAAGCAGCCATCTTTGCAGGGCTAAAACATGCAACTGGAAATTATGTAGGGATTATGGATGTTGATTTACAGGATCCGCCGGAACTAATTGTTTCCATGTATGAGATGCTTAAAACTGAAGAATATGACTGTGTGGCAGCTCGTCGGGAAACCAGAAATGGGGAGTCTCATATACGTTCTTTTTGTTCCAGACGTTTCTATAAAATAATCAATAAAATCTCGCAAATGGAAATTGTGGATGGTGCCCGTGATTTTAGACTCATGAAACGATCCATGGTTAATGCCGTTTTAGAAGTTCAGGAGTATAATCGCTTTTCGAAAGGGATTTTTGAGTGGGTTGGTTTTAATACGAAATGGATTTCCTACAAAAATATTGAACGAGCGGCAGGGAAAACAAAATTTTCATTTTGGAAATTATTTCTTTATTCGTTAGAAGGAATTGTCGGGTTTTCAACCGCACCATTGGCTATTGCATCAGTTACTGGTCTTATTTTTTGTGGATTTTCTTTTTTAGCGATTGTGGGAATTATCATCAGACAAATTTTTTGGCAGGGTTCAGCTTTTGGCTGGCCGTCGTTGGTATGCATCATTTTCTTTAGCAGTGGAATTCAATTGTTTTGTACCGGAATTTTAGGTCAGTATCTGGCAAGAACTTATTTGGAAACAAAGAAACGACCGATTTTTATTATAAAGGAAAAAAACTAAATGAGTATACAAAAGAATACAATCATAAATTATTTAGCTTTAGCCATAATAGCCTTTCTTTTTTTGCTTTTCTTTTCCTATGCAACCAGCCCAATATTCTGTAATAATTACGGCATTTCAGATTCTGCGATATTTTTACTCATTGGGAAGGGAATAACCAGGGGACACATCCTTTATGTGGACTTGTTTGATCATAAGGGTCCGGTATTGTTTTTTTTAGAAGCTCTGGGGTGGCTGATCATTCCAGAGCGTTTTGGAAACTTTGTTATGCAATGGATTTTTATGTTTGCCAATCTTATTTTGATATTCAAAATGGGACAACTGTTTTTAAATAAAAAGCGGGCATGGATTCCGGTTTTTTTCTTTTTCTTAATTTTAGCATCAACATTTGAAGGGGGTAACTTATCAGAGGAATTATGTTTGCCTTTTCTTTTGCTGCCTCTATATCTGGTTCTTGGGCAGTTAAAAAAAGAACCCATCAAGAAAGCAAATCACAATCCGCTTTATGCTTTTATCTATGGGGTTTGTTTCACACTCATTGTATTTATGCGATTGAATAATGCGGTACTCATTGGAGCCATTGTATTGGTGGTTATGATTCAATTATTTACTAATAAAGCATATGTTGATTTTTTACACAATGCACTGGCCTTCTTGGGAGGGACGCTAATTACATTTGCTGCAATAGCAAGTTATTTTATTATTAACAATGCTTTTGGAGATATGATTTATGCAACTTTTTTGTTTAATATGAAGTATGCAGAGGGTATTTCAGGAATTTTCACACTGGAGTCGCTTGTGAAATTTGCCTATTCGGTATCACCGGTTGTTTTTTCCGGATGTATGGGTATCTATTATTTATTGAAAAAGGAAGACAAATATATTGGATTGCTTTTAACAATTGGCTCATTGGTTACCTTTTTTTCGCTTCTGCTCGGAGGAATTTTTTATCATTATTTCACATTAACAACCCCATGCTTTGTTCTAGCTATTATTTTACTTATCGAACTATATGTTAAAAATGAAAAAAAATTGTGGCAGGGCAGTCATCGGGGGATGTTTGTTGCGGTGTTGGTTCTTTTTATGACAAGTTGTGTAATCTATTTATGCTTTTTCTTTTACACAATTGGAACGATTGCAACAGAAGAACCGGATACCGACTATTATGAAAATGCGTTGAATATTAAGAGCTTGATTCCTAAAGAAGATCTGGATAGTGTCTTTGGTTATGAGATCCCGGCAGGCTGGTTTTTAATGGCAGACATTACCCCTTGTTATAAATATTTCACATTACAAGAATGGTGGGGGTTATACGATCCTCAAGTGATTGTTGAAACGAATGAAATGTTGGGAAATGACCCGCCAAAATGGATTGTCATGACAAATGATCAGGAGACTAACGCCGAAATTTATGATATTCTCGAAACAGACTACGAATTAGTCACAAAAGATGAGGAAGTATCGCTCTACCATCGGATAGTAGAATAACAAACAATCGGTCAGTTTAGCGATAAACCTAAATTTAAGGCCAACATTTTCGTTATGTGCGGCAGGTTGTGCCTGTTCGCCTTGATGCACATAACGAAAATGTTGGCCTTAAAAGATTGTATTCAAATCCGGAGTAATTATTGATAAAAAATCAGTGAAGCAGAGCAGCCTCCGGAAGATGGATTCTCAAAGGTAGCCTTTCCGCCATGAAGTTTCATGATCCGTCGAATGATGATCAGACCGAGCCCATGATTTTCAAGAAATACGGGTTCATCTGAATTTTCGAGAACTTCGGGAGGATAGCCTTTCCCGTCATCACTGATTTTGATGATGCACCCGTCCTGGTGTTTCATTATAGAAACATTAATGATGCAGCCGTTCCCATTGTGTCGGATGCTATTGTCAATCAGGTTAGTGACGGCACGATGGACCAATTCTTCATCACAAAGAAGAGTTAAACCATTGGAAGCCTCGGTGGCTTCAAGGGAAATTGAATAGGGATCACTGAGACCGTTGTTATTAATATAGTCTGCGGCAATACTCCGTACCATCGCAGCTGGCGAAACGTTGCTAAGATGCAGAGGCTGCATTTCATATTCAAGCTTGGATGCAATGTTCAAGTCGGCAACCAGGGTTTTAATACGTTGACTTTGTTCACGGATAATTTTCGCCTGATCCTGTTCCGCAGGCAGGAGGTTTGGATTGGTTTCCAATTGACTGGAATAACCCATTACCATCGACAGTGGGGTGCGAATATCATGGGAGACACCGGCAATCCATTCAGTACGGGTTTTGTCACGATCCTCTAAGCGCTTTCCCTGTTCCTTAAGAACAACAGAGGTTTCATTAAGAATTCGCGCAACTTCTCCAGTAACTCCCTTTGTGGGCAATATGATTGTTTCTTTTTTCTGCAAAGCAGTGATGCCCTCATAAAGGGGTTTCAGTTTTCGATAGAGCCATGAACCCAGCAGCAGAGCCAGGATAAGCGCTGCCACGAAATTTAGAATTAAAAATCCACCAATATAAGAAGGTACCTGGGAAATAGTGGCTTCGGTTGAGGTTATCGGGTATTTCCAGATACTTCCTTTTGGTTCGCCCATTACCATGAGGCCATCCGGAGATCCCCAGACCGATACCGGATAGTCGTTGAGGTACCAGCGGGTAAAGGTCGCAATATCGGTAAGGGTGTAAGTCAAGGGAATATCGGCAGGAAGGTTTTTGCTCCAGACAACATTGCCGTTCTGGCCGATAAGCATTGCCCAGGAATATTGCGCGTCAAATTGGGCAGTTGCGGTTTCATTGAGAGAATAAGTGCCGTCGATATTTGTCAGTCCATCAGCAATTTCACCGACATCATATTTTGAATGATTGACACTGGGATTTTTGATGGCCCAGTTGGCAGTGAATATGATATTGACAACAACCAGTAAAAGCGAAATGGTTGCAGTTAAAAGGATGGAACAGATTATGATTTTACGAAGGCTCTTCATCAATTTATATCCTTTACCAGTTTATAACCCATACCCCGGACCGTCAGTAAATATTTTGGCTGGGACGGATCTTCTTCTATTTTTTCCCGAAGGCGACGGATATGAACCATCAGGGTGTTTTCATAACCGTAGAGATCGTCGCCCCATGCGCTGTGGCAGAGGTTGTCAGACGTGACGATGTTCCCCTGATTATCCCAAAGCTTTTTAAGCAGGGCATGTTCCTTGGCAGTCAATGTTTTTTCCCGATCACGAGCCTGAACCACTCCGCTTTTAAAATTGACGGTCACATTTCCCAGTACCAGACATTCATCCTGAGAGGGTGGCATCAATATTGGTTGGTAAACCCGTCTGAGGATGCCACTCAAGCGAAGAACCAGCTCCCGGGGAAGAAAGGGTTTGGTAATGTAATCATCGGCACCCAGTCCCAGCCCGAGAAGCCGGTTCTCATCCTCGTCCCGGGCAGACAAAAACAGCATCGGTACATTGGATTTCAACCGAAACTCCTGCATCAGCGAAAACCCGTCACCGTCAGGCAGCATTATATCCAGAATCACCCCATTGGGCTTTTCAGCTCCGAATATTTCCCGGGCCTGCTGGCAGCAATTGGCAGTCAGTACACTAGAAAATCCTGCCTGATTCAATATCTTTTTTAACATGATTAAAATTTCCGGTTCATCATCCACAACCAGAAGTGTTGATTCAAAAATTGTTTTCATTATTATCACCCGACTGTATTATACACGAAAAAATAATTGTATTTGGGAATGAAATTAAAATTAAGGTAAAAGTAAGGCAGGAGACAAACCCCGGTAAGGTTCATGGGCTATCATAAGCATGTAGAAAAAAAGAAGGAGTGCATGTTTATGAGCAATGTTATCGAGACCGAGGTTCTCAGCAAAAAATATGAAAATGTTTATCGGGTCAAGGATGTCGATCTGCTGGTTCCTGAAGGAGCTATTTATGGGTTCCTGGGACCAAATGGAGCGGGAAAATCCACAACTTTGAAAATGGTGTTAGGTCTGGCAAAACCCACCGCCGGGGAAATATCGGTTTTTGGAAAAAGAGTCAACAGCAAAAACCGACTGGAGAATCTTAAAAATGTGGGTTCCCTTATCGAATCTCCCAGTTATTATGGGCATTTAACCGGAGAGGAGAACCTCCAGATCTTTCAAACCCTCCGGGGTGTTCCCAAACAGAACATCGATGAAGTCCTGAAAATAGTCAGGCTGGATAATCAGAAGAACAAAAAAGTCAGCCAGTATTCCCTGGGAATGAAACAGCGATTGGGATTGGCCAGTGCGCTTTTGGGTTATCCCAAACTGCTGATTTTGGATGAACCCACCAATGGGCTGGACCCTGCCGGGATTCAGGAAATGCGGGAGTTGATTCAGTCCCTGCCTCAAAAATTTGGAATGACCGTGGTGGTGTCTAGCCACCTTTTAAGTGAAATCGATCAGCTGGCAACCCGGGTGGGGATTATCCGGGAAGGGGAGATGGTTTATCAGGACAGTTTGACGAAGCTTCATCAGTATAGCCAGCAGCATCTCGCGGTTCGAACCATGAATAATGAGGTGACCAAATCATTCCTGAGTCAAAATGGGGTTGCCTGGGAAGTACAGGATGATTATCTGATCATCCCCCAAATGAAAGATTCAATGATGTCAGAAATCAGTAAGGTTTTGGGACAGAATAATATTGGGCTGGTTCGTATTGAAGAGCGCAAAAAGAGTTTGGAAGATATCTTCCTGGAGCTGACTGGAACGGCGGTGAGTTTATGAGAGCGGCAATCCGAATGGAGGTCTTAAAAGTAAAGGGAAGAAAGATCTGGCTAGTGGTGGCAGTGATGATGGGGGTTCAGATGCTGTGGGCTGGCTGGGCTATTTCCAACAAGGATGCTAATGACCTGGCTCAGGGATGGATGTTTTTTCTCTACCAGTTTCCCATGCTCAACTGCATCATCATGCCGGTGATCGCGGCGGTGGTGGCGTCTCGCTTAAGTGAGGTGGAGCATAAGGGACAAACATTTAAGCTCCTGGAAACCATTGTTCCGGCCAATCGGATCTTTGATGCCAAGTTTATCTGGGGTAGTATCTATATGTTCGGCGCAGCATTGGGACAGGTGGCCATTATGATTGGTATGGGTCTCATGCTGCATTTTGGAGGACCGGTGCCATGGGGCGCTCTGGGTGGATATTTGTTTTTTACCCTGGTGGTGAGTTTGACTATTTATGCCTTTCAACAGGTGGTATCCATGCTCGTTGTTAATCAAATGGTGCCCATGACTTTGGGACTCGTTGGCGGTTTTATCGGTCTGTTCAGTATGTTTTTTCCCCAGGGCTTTCAGAAGTTTATTCTTTGGAGTTATTATGGGGTGCTGATGCTGGTTGGTATGAACTGGGATCAGAATACCCGAGCAATAGATTTTTACTGGACTGCTATTGATTGGTCGGGTTTTGCACTGATTTTTGTTTTCTTTGGACTGATATACGGAATTGGCCGGATTTTATTTATGAGAAGGGAGGTCTGAGGGATGTTTATACGTGTTTTAAAAGCGGAAATGATCAAGATGCGGCATAGCCCGGTTTGGTTGGCATTTTTACTGATTCCGATTATTCCTGCTTTTATGGGAACCTTCAATTATCTGAACAATCTGGAGATTCTGGAGAATGAATGGTATAGTCTCTGGACCCAGCATACCCTATTTGCCTGTTATTTTTTTCTGCCGGTACTGATTGGTATTTACTGTTCTTACCTTTGGCGGCTGGAACACGCCAATCATAATTGGAATGCGGTTATGACGGCGCCGGTTCCTATAACGCACCTGTTTCTGGCTAAATTGATCATGGGTTCGGCGATGGTGGTGTTGACTCAGCTCTGGATCGGACTATTGTATATTTTATCCGGATTACTGGCTGGGGTTTCGGGACCGATACCCCCGGAACTTTCGGTCTGGCTTATATTTGGGGCTTTGGGCGGTATCGTGGTATGCGCCCTGCAGCTCTTTATATCACTGGTGATTCGCAGTTTTGCAGTGCCGGTGGGTATTGCCCTGATGGGCGGCATTGCAGGTTTGGCATTGCTATCCAAAGGCTATGGCATCTGGTTTCCCTATGCCCTGATAACATTGGGGATGCGGGCCAATGATCCGACTGCACCCATGTCGGTGGGAGAAATTCAATTTATTATAGCCTGCGCTGTTTTTATGGCTGGGTTCAGTCTATTTGCCATCACCTGGTTAAAAAGGCGGGATGTGGTGACTGGTTAATTAAGTAGATTAGAAAATAAATAAAAAGAGTAGAAAAAAAGTCAGTGTTTAGCGGAGACGACTACAGCTAAACACTGGCTTTGATCGTTATTATGCTATTTTAGCTTGGCGGATTACAAACTCCACAGGGGGTCAGTCCCAGGGAATGAACCTCATCCAGATTGTTCAGATAGATTCGGTTGGATTCCTTGGGCAGGCTGGGGCAGGTGGGCAGATGATAGACCTTGGAATTTTTATTGCCGATATAGGTGGCAGTCTCTGAAGTGGCCGTGCTTGCCGGCGTTTTCTGAGGAGGGGTGGTAGTGGCAGCGAGACCATTATCCACAGCCTGATAGGGTTGGGTTGGGGCAATGCCGGTTTTATTAAAGGTTAATTGATCTCCCTGACTGGTGGCAATGATGGTTCCCAGGAGGTCAGTACGGAAAATGGTGGAGCCGACATCATTGAGACGACTGAGTGTTTCCTCATGAGGATGACCATAATCATTGTTGACACCACAGGAAATCACCGAGTAGCGGGGATTCACAGCCCGAAGAAAGACATAGCCCGTTGAGGTGGAACTGCCATGATGGCCAACCTTCAGAACATCGGCTTCGAGATCGATGTTTTGAGCCAGCAGTTCCTGTTCTGCCTGTTGACCCATATCACCGGTAAAAAGAAATCGGTGGATTCCCCGGGTGACCTTTAACACCAGTGAATCGTTATTGACATCTTCATGAACGCTAAGGGGACCTAGAAAATCAATGGTTGACCCGCCGAAGGCAAGTGTGGTTCCTGGAGAAGGGGTGGATATGGGGATGTTTTTAGCATTCGCCGCGGTAATGAGATTCTGAGAAGCATTTGTTTCTTCGGAATTAGTCACATACAGGTTAGAAACATCAAGATTAGCAACCACTTCGGCTAAACCGCCGGCATGATCGGTGTGGTTATGAGTGGCTACAACGTAATCCAATTGAGAAATCCCCAAACTTTTGAGATAATTAATAATATCCCTTCCGTTTTCCGGGTTTCCTCCATCAATAAGCATGGTGTCGCTATTATCGATTAAAAGAATGGAATCCCCCTGTCCCACATCTAAAAAATGAACAGCCAGAGAATCCTGTGGGGTAAAGGTTGCCGTTGATGTGGGTAGAAATTGACAGCCGGTAAACAGTAGCATAAGACTTAGAATAAGGGATAGATAAAGCAGTAGTTTTCTTTTCATCATTGAGCCTCCAAAGAGTTTTATCGAAATAGGTTGTATAAAAAGGGTTAGAATTGCAGAGAATATGTTTAATGACAATTGTTGATAATATACCCTGATTTTACCATACAAAAAGAATCGTTGCTTGTTTTTCAAGGGCTCTTTGTATGCTGAAAATGATAAAAACAGCAGGCCTTTACCTTTTTACTGTAATAAGTTACAATAAGGCGACGAGATGAATTGAGCAAGAACAAGTATTCCGTTAAAAGATGGAGGAAAGATTCTTATGAAAGCAATCGAAACCGTGCATTTAACAAAGAATTATGATGAAATTCTGGCGTTGAAAAATATCAATCTAACGGTTGATGAAGGAGAAATATTTGGTTTAATAGGACCAAACGGTGCGGGAAAATCTACATTTATAAAAATCCTATTGAATTTTATTTTTCCAAATATCGGTCATTGTAAAGTGTTGGATCTAAATTGCACAAAAAATTCAGCTAAGATAAAAAAGCAAGTTGGATATGTACCCGATGAAATTCGGTATTATCCAAATGCCAGTACAGAGGAGTTATTAAAAACTACCCTGGCTTTTCATCATATCAAAAACGAAGATGCTATTGATCCCCTGTGTGAGGCGTTGGAAATTGATAAGTCAATAAAATTTGAAGAACAATCCATCGGCAATGAAAAGAAAATTGCCATTGCCTGTGCATTGATTCATGAACCACGTTTGCTAATCCTGGATGAACCAATGAATGGGTTGGATCCGTTAATGCAAAAACGACTTTTCGAATTATTAAAAGATGCAAATCAAAAGGGAACAACTATTTTTTTATCGAGTCAAAATTTAAAAGAGGTTCAAGATTATTGTACTCGAGTTGCATTTATCAAGGAAGGACGGATTCTTAAAATTGAAGACTTAACAAAAGTACAAAAAAAATATAAGATTATCGAAATAAAAGCAGAATCCTTTGATTTAAGGGATCTTGAAATTTTAGGTGGGCGGATGCTTAATGTTTCAGAAAATATGGTTAAATTTTCTTATGATGGTGATGTTGAGAAGCTTTTAAAAACCCTTAGTATGATGACATTAGAAGATATAACCATAAGAAATGCCTCTCTTGAAGATGAATTTTTAGACTATTATGAAGGAGGGCATAGCGATGACACTCTTGAAATTGGAGTTTAAATCTATTTTTCGGGACCTAGTGCTTTGGATGAGTATACTCATCGTTGTTTTGGTATTATTTATGGCTTTCCCCTCAATGGAATCCAATGCAATGCCGGATTTGTTTGAAATGAAGCTTGATACCATACCAGCACCATTGCTTGCAGCCTTTGGTCTTACTGATATGCCGGATTTTACCGATATCAAGGTTTATTTTGCTTACATCATGCAATTTATTAATATTATGATTGCCATATACGCAGCTCGTTCAGGAACATCAGCTCTTATAAAAGAAGAAACGGAAGGAACCATTGAATATCTATATGCCCAACCGGTTACACGAATGGGCATTGTAGCAGGTAAAATGGCTGCACATTTTTTAATGTATTGTCTTTTGATCATCATCCTGGAAATGGTATCAATGGTCCTGGTTCTTGTTTTCAGTTCGGGGAAATATGAAGTTATTGAATTATTGTTGAACGTGAAAGAAATTTATTTAGGTACGTTTATATCCGGTTTTATTTTTATGATATTAGGTTTTTGGTCTTCAGCAAAGCTTCGCAGTACCAAACAAATCGGATCAGCGGCAATGGGGATAGTTTTTGGCACTTACATCATCGGAATTTTTGCAGCGCTTGTCGATGCGGTTGGCTTTTTAAGATATCTCTCCCCCCTGGACCTTTTTGAACCGAGCCTCATTTTAGTGTCAGGGATTAATCTGAAAGCGTTAGGCTTATGGGGTGGGGTAGTGATCATTGCAATAGGAATGACCGTTGCTTTTTACAACAAAAAAGATTTAAAGGTTTAATAATTTTTTTATTTAGATAAGATAAGGATCATTTAGACTTGCTTGAAAAAGGACAAAACTATTATCCGAAATTTAAGAAGTCTATGTGATAATAGAGCAAAAAAGGAGATTATAATTTATGGATAGCTCGAAAAAATTTATTATTGTATCAGTCAGTGCCGCGATACTGCTGATTATTTTAGTCAGTTGTACACTGGCCTACTCTGGACGTGATAACACGCTAATGTCAGACAAATCACTTAATTTAACAATCAACGGATTTAATGTGGAATTGCCACTGATGGAGGATGGTGCCATTTATGATGCCGTCAGCTTGAACAGTGTTTCTACCAATACCATTAAACTAAATAATGAAACCGGTGCTACGGTTAAAATTGATGGAAAGGGTATTGGCGCAGGAAAATCCATTGACTTAAAACTCGAGACCTTGTCATCAAATAAGTTGATCAAGATTACAGTGGATAATGGAAAAGATGTCAGAACTATTTATTTAAGGACACTGTCTTCGCAACTTCCAGAAATAAATTCAGCAGGAGAAAGCAGTTATGAGGGGAATTACTACGCGGCATTGGCAACAGGAGGAGCTGCGCTGTATGAACTTAATAATCAAGGCGAAGTGGTTTTCTATATCGCAAAATCACAGGCAGAAGCGAATGGGGAAAGCTACCGTGATTTTAAAAAGCATACTTTCGAAGATGGCACAGTGCGATATAGCTATCAACGGGTTTATGCTGATAGCAATGGGATCGGAACGGATTCGGGTGAACGAGTAATTCTTGATGAAAACTACAAGGAAATAAAAACCATTACTTTAGCGCAGAGCAAATTTGCAAAAAAAGGTGATCCGATAGACGGGCAAGATTTTATCTTAATCGATGATAATCACTATATTGTAGCAGCATCTCAACTGGTGCTTGTTCAAAATGTACCGGAAGTCTTGGGAGCGAGTTCAATGGGTTCGAAGGTAGTGAGAACCCTTATTCAAGAAGTGAAAGATGATAAAGTCGTCTTTGAATTTACCACCGATTCACATCCGGATCTTTATGGACTAAGCGTAAAAGGCAATGATTACAGCAATGCTACTAGTCAAAGTCCGGATTATACCGGATTTAATCGGATGATCATTGATCCGGCCGATAATAATCTGGTTGTATCCTTTAAAAATTTAAATACAATCATGAAAATCAATCGCGAAACCGGTGTTATCATGTGGAAACTTTCAGGTGCCGGAGATCAGTTTGGCTTGACAAGTGAACAAAAAACTTCAGGGCAAAGTGATATAGCGTTAACAAAAGAAGGCTATTTAACGATTTTTGACAATGGAACCAGCACCGGACAAACCCGAATCTTAAAATTTAAATTAGATGAAGTCAATAAAAAGGTATCAGAGTTTCAAGAATTTAAAGTGTCTGGAGAGACGGCGCTGGCAGATGGAAGTGCTCAGAGAATTGGTGACAATATAGAAGTTTATACGATTGGCTGGGGTCAAACTAAAGAGGGAACGAATGCGATTTCAGAAATTGATTTTAATACCGGTAAAAAATTATTGGAGATTACCCTTCCTCAGGGAGTTTCAAATGATCGGGTTCAAAAAATAAAATAAACAAAATCAGCAAGAAAATTGATGCTGAAGAACAGACCGTGGCCGCTTATTAAGCGGCTCATGACTGTTTTTGATCACAGGGATCTGACTGATTTTAAAGAGGAGACCGGGAAGGCTGTTTTATGAGTAAAAAGACAGGATTAGTGCACAAAGTAGGCGTTATTTTTCCCTAGAAATGATTTGTATGACCAAGTGGTTTGATCTATAATGAAACAAAGGTGATTAATCGAATACAAAAGGAGAAAATTAAATGGCGCATAAAACTATCGAAAAATTTAAAAAGCAACCGGAAACTGATGGTGTAGAAATTATTGAAATGGAACTGACTGAATATCTGTATCCTAAAAGCGGCACTGGAATTTGTCCTCAATGTGGTGGTAAAATGAACGGTGTCGGCCTTGACTGGGAATGCGAAGGTTGTGATTTAAAGCTTGTTGGTCCATTGTTTTAAACAGACTATACTAAGGGAAAACACATTAACCAAGCAAAACGACTGGGGAGTGTGTTTTTTTATTTCATTAAATAAACTTATCATTTCAAGAGGAATAATTGGCGAGGTTAGGAGAAATAACTTGTTTTTTGTGACTTTTAGAATAGATATGTTAAAATGTTGTTGTGTTTTTAGATGAATAAGACATTAATATAAGCATAAAATAATAGATTTGTAAAAAAAACATAGATTTAGATGTAACAAATTGATTGTGAAAATATCCTGGGAGGAAAAGAAAATGACGATTACCTATGAATTAGGGAAATCTTTATATGTAAATATGACAAACCGATGCAGCAATGCTTGTACATTTTGCATTCGAAGAGATGAGCCCACGATAAATGGCGTAGATGATCTTTGGCTGGAAAAAGAACCAACCAAGGAAGAAGTACTAGAAGATATATTAAAACGGGATCTTAGTCAGTACAAGGAACTGGTGTTTTGCGGATATGGAGAGCCTTCTTATCGATTGGATGAAATTTGCGAAATTGCTAAAGAAGTTAAAAAGAGATATCCGATACCAACCCGTCTTAACACCAATGGTCATGGTAACTTAATTTTCAAAAAAGACATGACACCCTATTTAAAGGACGCAATTGATGTGGTGTCAATCAGTTTGAATGCAAAAGACAAAGAGGAATACAATACGTTATGTCGCCCAGTTTTTGAAGATGCCTACGATGCACTGCTGGATTTTGCCCGCCTGGCTGGCAGGTATACAAAGGTTGTTTTAACGATCGTTGATATATTACCGGAAGAAGAGCAGGAAGCCTGTCGAAGAATCAGCAAATCAGTGGGAGCAGATTTAAGAATTCGCTCTTATATTGATGTGGAGTGACTCGCATTTATAGAATGGCTGAATAATGAAAAATAACAACTTAAAACCCAAATGTTTGTGTGTTAAGGGAAAAAACATTATGGTGGTGGATGATCATCAATTCGTTTTATTGGGATGGGGACAATTGTTTCAGCAATCAAAAAAATCATCAGTTCTGGTGAGTATAGATTACCATCCAGATACTAATCCGCCTTTTTGGCTTTATGCTTATCAAAAGGCGATGGCCATTAATCCTGACAAAGAAGCAGTTTTGGTTGAACGGTTTCAGAAAAAGATTCTGTCAACGCTTGATCCCTTAAATTTGAAGACCATCGAAGATGCCATGGATAAGTTGCGAAATGATGAGCACATTCATACCGCCATGGAATTGGGATATATAAAAGACTATCATATGATAAATTGTATGGAAAAATATCAATACCCGAGGGGACATCACTATCTGGTGCCTGAAAACTATTTTGGCAGTCTTGACGATAATATGTTTGAAGACAGTGTATTTTCTATGAAAAATTTAATCCAAGACAATCTTATCTTGGATATTGATTTGGATTATTTTTCAAGTCTGAAAAATTTTGATCTTGATCTGAATGAAAACACGGTATTCAGCCAACTGGTTAATCAGGCGCAACTGATTACGATCGCCCGATCAGAGACCTATTTTAATTATTTAAAGAAAGAAGACTGCACCATAGAGGAATGTGAAGAAAATCTGATTGAATTGTTAGACGATGTGCTGAAGATGCGATAGCAGGCAGGGATAATACGTAGCAGGACTTATTTATTGCTAGAATGGAGATAGTGTTATGGGCATATATACTGAAGAGGACAGATTGATTAATTCACCAAAATCCCAGTGTGAAGAACGAATGATGGCACTGGGAAAGAATGAATATGAATTAAAAAAACATGTTCAGGAAAAAAAGAAAAGCATAATTGTTCTTCACACAAAAACGGTTTTTATATCGAAAGAGCAACGCATTACTATTACTTTAAATGAAAAAGATGAAAAGAGCACAGAAGTAACGATTCAATCAGAAATGATTTCAAACACACAAGTCAAAGATCATGGCGAAAATCAAAAGATGATTAGTGCACTGTTCAATTATCTGGAAGGAAGAAATTCAGAAAATCAGGTATCCGATAATGAAGAAATAGATGTTAAAAAGACTTCTCGGGCCAAGAGCCGTTTTTTTTCATTTGGCAAAGAAAAAGCAAAACGCGATATGTGTATGATGGCTACCTATTTAGGTGGGCATAAAGACTTAGATAAATCACTGAGAGGGAATCTTGAAATCTATTCTAATGAAGTTGATTTTACTGTCGTTGGTCCAAGGTTTAGGATTTTGCCCGGAGAGATTAAAAAGGTAACGACCTGCTCAAACTCCGAAATAGCATTAAATTCAAAGTGGCAAGCTTCCCTTTTTAAAGGAAAATTAGAAAAAGACAGGAATGCAAGCGATAGCGAAAAGGAAAAGAAGAATAAAATTGTGATTGATTATGTCAGTGAAGATGGACTGGCTTATTGTATTTTTAGAGCAGAGGGCCAGTTCGAAGTTGAGAAAAGTCTTCAAAAAGCAAAGGATTTAATCAATGATTTAATAAAATGATAAAAAGAAAAGATAATAGTTGACAATGAAATAAAAAACAAGTATACTAATGAAGTTGAATTAAATAAAGTTAATTAGTCTCGCGACGATGGCGGAAGGGCTACACCTGTTCCCATACCGAACACAGAAGTAAAGTCTTCCAGCGCCGAAAGTACTTGG